>CERI01082237.1_pt1 | contig 44673 bp, 43 predicted proteins | sample 350261 | NCBI WGS metagenome assembly CERI01 (sample SAMEA2620979, study PRJEB7988) | marine metagenome | isolation source: saline water (ENVO:00002010), including
GATAAATAAAACCCCTATAAAATAAATTTCATATTTTTGTTTTTTTTTAATCAAAAACATAGCAAATAATAATGGGAACAATCTTGATAAATATGAACCCATGATAAGTTCATCTCCAAAAAAAGATGAAATACGAATACCTGATATTTTAAATCCTACTAAATTAGTGCTTGTGAAAAATTGAGTTAAACCATCAATTGTTAAAACTGAAAAACATATAACTAATGCATAGTAAAAAAAAATTAAAATACTTTTATCTTTATCAATTAAATACCAAACAAAAGAACTAAACACCCCTATCCTAAAATAAAACAATGAGCTTTCAAAACTAAGCATTGTATCTTTGGCTATAAATATACTTAGTAAAGTACAATAAATACAAAACATAAAAAAAATGATTAAAGGTTTACTGTTAAAGAAATGAAATTCTTTATTTCTAAAAACATAGAATATAAAAAATAAAGCTGAAATACTTACAATTAAATCTGGAACAAAAGGTCCCCAAATTAAAAAGGAAATAATAGATGCTATTATTAAATTAATTAAAACTGAATTTGAGTATTTAAGATTATCCATTTAATTATTGTTATAAAATTATTTATTTCTAATTTTTACAATATTATTTTCTTCACTATTAATTATTTTAGTTGAATTTAGATCATTCTTTGAATTTGATTGTTGTTCATAAAAATGATCAACAATTTTTGAATTTGATATGTAAGAGGTAACTAATTTAGAAAGCATATTTTTAACCTCTTTAACATTATGTTTCTCTATTAAATTATATAAATGATCTAAATCTATTTTTAGTTTATTATAAGGAATAAAAAGATCTTGAGCTTTTTGAATTTTTTCATGGATAGTTGGTTGAGGATTGTCCCCTATTAATAATTCTTCATACAATTTTTCACCTGGTCTAAGACCTGTTATTTTAATCTCAATATCTCCATCTAAATTTTTTTCATCTTTGACCGAAAGTCCTGAAAGTTTTATCATTTTAACAATTAAATCTTTAATTTTTATACTCTTCCCCATATCTAAAACAAATACCTCACATTTTTCAGCCATAGCACCTGCTTGCATAACTAATTGAGCGGCCTCAGTAATTGTCATAAAATAACGGGTTACATCAGGATGAGTTAGGGTTACAGGACCCCCTTTTTTAATTTGTTTTTTAAATTTTGGTATAACAGAACCTGAAGTTTTTAAAACATTTCCAAATCTTACAATTGCAAATTTTGATTGTGCATTTTGATAGTCACAAAGAGATTGAATACAAATTTCAGCAAGTCTTTTAGTTGCACCCATAACATTGGTTGATCTAACTGCTTTATCACTGGATATTAAAACAAAATTAGAAATATTATATTTTGTTGCAGCTTTTGCTAAAAAAAAGGTTCCAAAAACGTTATTTTTTACACTTTCACAAATATTCTCTTCAACTAAAGGCACGTGTTTGTAAGCAGCAGCATGATAGATGGTATCTATATTAAAAGTTTTAAACACTTTTTCAATTTTAGATTGATTTTGAATATTTATAAGTAGAGGAGTAATTTTTATACTTTGATTTAAATTTTTTAAGTCTTCATTTATTTTATAAAGAGCAAACTCACTTATATCGATAAGAATTAAATTTTTGGGTTTTAATTTTATTATTTGTCTAGATATCTCTGAGCCAATAGAGCCTCCCGCACCAGTAACCATCACAACTTTTGATAGAATATTTTTAGATAATAAGTTTAAATTTGGCTTAACTTGTTCTCTATTTATTAAATCATCAATATTATAATCTTTAATATCTAATACAGTTATATTACCCTCAACTAAATCATCAAAACTTGGCAGTGTTTTAACAGACACCTTATATTTGTTTAGTCTTTCAATGATTTTATTTCTTTTTTGTATAGAAATTGATGGAAGGGCAAGTAAAATTTGATCAATATCCTTGATTAATATAAGTCTACTTATATTAAGTGGATCATGAACTGTTTGACCTAACAATGTTTGTTTATGTAATTCAGGGTTATCATCTAAAAAACCTACTACTTTCAACTTTAAATTATTTTCTAAACTCATTAAGAGCTGCCTACCAGCACTACCTGCGCCATAAATTAATATATTATTTTTTTTTGTTTTTCTAACATTTGAAAGAAATATAAATTTGATAATCATTCTTGAGGCTAAAATTGATAAAAATAATAAAATAGGTTGAATTATACCAATTGATCTTGGGATACCTTGAATTCCATAAATACCAATTACTGAAAAATATAATGATGCATAAAGTGTGGTTCCAATAAATGTCAAAGATACTAAGGATAAATTAACAAAACGAAGCTTGGCTTTATACATGCCTATTAGCCAAAATATTGAGATTGAAAATAATACTGAAATTAATACTACTAAAATTATTGCATCATCAATTTTTATAAATTTTTCTAATCTCAAATAGAATGCTAAAAAAACACAAATACTACATAAAGTTATATCTAAAACTATAATCAAAATTCTCTTTAGATAAAAAGGTAGATTATAAATTTTATTAATTAGATTAATTAAATTAAGCATATATTTTTTTATTAATTAAAGATTAATTTTTTTATCTTAAATCAATGATTATGAATAACAATAAAATTCTAGATTGATAAGATTAATCAATCATAAAATTATTTTCATAGGTTTAATTATGTAAAAAAATTTGGAGATAATTAGGATAGTTTTTTAGTGGTTATATCTAATTAATTCGAATAGATCGGTAAATTTATTTAACCATATTAAAGGTGAGTGACTTTTGTTCTTAAATTTTTGTGGATGTATATTTTGACTATTGCCCTTTATACCAATAGTTAACCATTTAAGTTTATTGGGAGCATAAAAATCTTTAGAAGGATTATCGCCAATGTAAACATAATTTTTTGCGGGCATATCTTTCATAATTTTTTTAAATCTTTTAGGTGATATTTTCGTATCACTATAGTCCTCTGATATATAACTTGGTAAATAATCAATACCTAGTGCCTGCAATTTTAATCTTTGCGTAATAGCCCTTCCATCAGTAAGAATAGCAACACCTGCACTCCATTTTTCTAATCTATTAAGACCAATTTTAACATTTTTTTTTAAATATATTTTGGGCTTGTGTAGACGATATGTCCAAACCAAACTATCAACAATTGATTGGTTTAGATTATATTTCTTACAAAGTTCATTTAAAACATATTTTTTTTGTTTTATACAATTAACTACAAACTGTTGATCAATATCTATTTTATAATTTTTCTTAATACACTTTGCAACTTCTCTAAGTCCAGAATTTTGATAATCTGCCTCTTTATATAAAGTATCATCAAGATCAAAAACAATTACAGAATTAGAAAGATTAATTTTTTTAAACACCATTTAATAAAATTTTGGAGTCATATCGAAGCATTAATAAATCTTTTTTCCAATTATCAAAAAAAGGAATTTCATAATCTAAAAAATATTCGTCTATAAGCCATTTTGGAAAATTTGCATTAGCACTATAGGAAAGTGGAAAGCCACCTCCAAATCGAGGATTAATTTCTATAAAATAAATTTTATGTGTTTGTTCATTGTAAAAAAGTTGTAAAGTAATGCATCCTTTGACACCAGGTAAGTCTTTGAATTGTGATAGAACATATTCATACACATGGTTTTTTCGAGTAATTCCTTTACTTACTTCACCAGCACGCACTTCAATACGCTGTCTAGGCACTAGGCACTTTAATTTTCCATAACGATTATAATACATATCAATTGTATATTCGCAATATTCCTCTCCAATAAAATCAGTAAAAATTGTTTTCTCATCATTAATTATTGACTTAGATATATCCTCTTCTTTTTCAACTTTAAAACAACCAACGCCACTGCTACCAGAATATGGTTTGGCATAACATGGGAATTGAAGATTATCTTTTTCATAAATTTTTGGTGTTGACAAATTTAATTTTTTAAAGAAGTTTGAAGTTAATCTTTTATCCTCACATACTTTTATAAAATCCAAATCACTAATTATTGTAAAAATTTCTTTAGAAGTAAATAACTTTTGATTTTTTGATAAAATTGATAATTCAGTATCAATTGTAGGTATCACCATTCCAATATTATATTTATTACATTTTTCTAAAATAAAATTAATATAATCGTTTTGATTAGCTTTTGGAGATTTAAAATATTCGTGTGCTATCTGACAAGCTGCTGAGTAAGAAGGGTGCATATCTGCTGCAAAAACTTTAGATTTTTGATCTCTTAAATTAATTTCTTTTAAAAAAGCTTCAACAAGTTCCACACGCCTTCCAGCAGATAAAATCAGTATATTTTTCATATTTATATTATTTCTATTTATAAAATTTTTTTTCCAATAGCATAGTATCCTCCAGCAATCCTATCTTTTTGCTTTGATAATCTAAACCAAAAATCGAGTAATTTTATGGGATAAAATAAAATTGAAAAAATTCCTTTAAATGGAATATACAATGTAGAAATTGGACCTGAAAATAATATAGCAAAAAATTCAACAGAAATTCTATAAAATCCTACAGCACCTCCTACTGAAATTTCTAATTTTTCAACTTCAAAGCCACCTTCATTTAAAAAAGATACTATTCCACTTTTTGTAAATCTAAAAAAATCCCCCGGTGAAGGATGATAGCCAATAATAAATGGTACCTGAAAAAAAATTTTTCCATCATCTTTTAAAATTCTATAACATTCTTTTAAAGCCTTTCTTGGTTCTTCAAGGTGCTCGAAGACTTCTTGAGTTATGATAAGATCGACGGTATTTTTTTCAATAGGGATATTTTCTGCACTACTCACATAATCAATATTTGGTCCATCAAAAATATCTAAATTTTTAATATGCGATGCAATACGTGTATTTCCAGATCCTATATTTAAAATAAAACTATGATTAGCATATTTTTTCAACAGTTCACTTAAAGCATTCCTTATACTTCTTGAGTTATTATGATCAGCATAAATTGTTTTGATAAGTGTGTTCTTTAAAGTCATAATTTTAAAAAAAATTAAATTTCAAGTTTGTAGATTTATTAAATTTATTTTTCATAAATTTTTTAAGATATATCTTTATATTAGTTTATTTGAGTGACACCAACTCTTATATTTTTAAGAGAATTTTCATATTAAAAAGTGTACATACTATACAATAAATATATTTTTTTGTTGTTTGATACAAAACTTTATTTCTTGAAATCGAGATTTTCTTAAGTTAAGTCTGCTTGATATTTTTTCAAAAAAATTTTTTTAAATTTCCTTACTAATTTCTTAAATCTATAAAAACTTTCTTTTGATAGATCTTGCTACTGAATATAATTTTTTATATTCTAATAATTTCATTCTAATAATCTGTTCTGTTTTTAATTTTAAAAAATCAAACCAATAATCAGCAGAATTTAATTTATAGTAATCAAAATATTCCTTTAACTCATCTTTATTTCTAGCAGTACCATTATCACCATATTTCGTAACATACGGGTTAAAGTCTGGATACAAACTTGGTACATTTAGAAGCTCAAACTTTGCAAAATTTCCAATTAAAATATCATCGAAGATATTATTTTTTACTGCAAAAATTAAAGAGTTTCTTGGGGTTTGTATTTTTATTCCTTCTTTTCGATTGGATAATTTAAGATTAAAATCTTTATTTCCAATTCGAAAATTTATAAATCCAAATTTCATTTTTAAATGATAAAATTTTTCAAAATAATCAGTAAGAATTTTTTTATCATTTTCTTCAAGCTCATCTATCCAATTATCTCCGAAATATGAAGATGGTTTAACTTCATCTATATTTTCTCTAGGTTTTATTTGAAAAAAATCATTTTTTTCACAATCCCACCTTATAAACGCAGGTAAAAGAGTTCCGCTTTTTTGGTTAAATCTCTCATAATGTAAATTTAGTGGGGTTGTATATTGATTCATTTTTATTGAGTCTTCTCTAATATATCTGTGTAATGAAGAGAATGGTAAAGCATAATTGCAATTCCACTTTTTCATATAGTAATTATATGAAGGTCCACATGGAAATTTTTTCGAGGCCATGGGTAATATAAAATGATTATCTTTATAGAAATTTATCATATCTGCATCACCCCAATTTACGAGTTTTAATAAAAATCTATTATCATATCTTTTTATTATATCTTTAATAGTTTTAGACCAACCAAGGCTCTGTCCATCATTTAAATTAAATAAAATATTTTTTTTAAATATTTCAATTATTACTGAAGAGTCTTGATTCCAATCTGCAAAAGTTTTTATTCTTACGTTTTTAGAAATTTTAAACCAAGTGTTACTTTTTAATTTGATACAATCATAAATCTTATTTAAATCATTATAAATTCTATCTCCATAGTGGTCAGCTATTATCAAAGTTTTATTATTAAAAAGTTCAAAAGACTCAGGGTCTAGGTGATCAGGGTGACCATGTGACAAAAAAATAAATTTAGAATTTTTGATATTTTCTAATTGATTTTTTGGTATATCATACTTGTGTCCCCAGCTCCCAAAATAGGGGTTTCCATATATCCAAGGATCAGTTGTTAAAACAGGCTTATCATCAAAAACTGTGACTGTGGCATTTCCTATAGTTTCAAATCCTATCATTTGTAAAATAGTTTTATTTCATAAATCATTAAAAAAAATAAATATAATTGTAATGAAACTTATTACAATTAATCAAAAACTTTCAAATAAATTATTAATCACTTATTTCTATAAGCTTTTTTTAAAATCTTTGTATTGTTTTTTTTTAAAAAAGATTATTTGTAGTGTTTTTAATAATATCTTCACATCCAGAATAAAACTAATATTTTCAACATAATATACGTCTAATTTTATACTTTTTTTCCATGATTTTATTCCTGAAGAGTCTGGATTAACTTGAGCTAACCCTGAAATACCTGGTTTCACTAAATGTCTTTTTTTTTCATAATTTGAATATTTATTCAAGTATTCAGTCAATAATGGTCTTGGACCAATAAAACTCATTTTATTTTCAAGTATATTAAATAATTGCAACAATTCATCTAGGCCAGTTTTTCGCAGAAAATCTCCTAAAGGATTTTGTCTTTTATACTCAGAAGTATTTTTAGATTTTTCATATAAAGTTTTAAATTTATATAAAGTAAAAACTTTATTATTTAATCCTGGTCTTTTTTGAACAAAAATAGGAAATCCAATATAAAACCACACTAAAAAAAATATTACAATCATAACAGGAAATAAAACTATGATTAAAATTAAACTTAAAATTATATCAAATAATCTTTTGTAATACTTTTTATACATAACTTAAACATATCTATTGAATATTTTTTTCATTAGACTAATTTCTGATTTTATTTTTTTTAGTGATATGTATGGATTAATTGGAAACATTATACTTGTTTCTCCAAGTAATCTAGCATTTGGAAGTCTTATTTGGGGGTATAGTTTTAGTTTTTTAAATATTTTTTCTCTATAGATTTCTGGACATGATCCAACACCACAATTAATTTTATTTTTGTTAAGTTGTTGTATTAATTCGTTTTGTTTAATCTTTTTTTTATTTATAAATAAATTTAAACGATAAAATGAATGTACGTTTTGATTATTTTTTTTAAATTTTTTTTTAAAAAGATTAACTTGAGGCTTAAAATCTGGTTTTCTTAAAATATCATACTTTGTGTAGTAATCTTTTAATCCATTTAAATATAAATTTGCAATTAAGTTTCTTTTTTTAATTTGTTTATCTAAAGATTTTAATTGTTCTCTTCCAATTGCAGCTTGTATTTCTGTCATTCGATAATTTGAACCCAAATAATCATGCAACCATTTAAATCCTGTTTTATGTTTTTTGTAAAAAACACTTTTGTAATTTTTGCCATGATCTTTTAAAGACCATAACCTTAGCCATAATCTTTTATAATTAGTTGAAATTAATCCTCCTTCACCACCAGTTGATATAATTTTATCCTGGCAGAAAGACCATGTAGATACATGCCCAAATGATCCAACTTTCCTACCTTTGTAAATTGCGCCATGAGCCTGCGAACAATCTTCAATTAAAAAGAGTTTACGTTTTTTTACAAATTTTAAAATTGGGTCTAAATCACACGGTAATCCATTTAAGTGAACAACAATTATTGCTTTTACATTTTGATTATAAGCTTTTTTAATTCCATCAATATTTAAATTACCATTATCATCAACATCTGCAAAAATTGGTTTCAATCCTAAACCGAAAACACAACTTGCAGAAATAATAAAAGATCTTGGTGAAACAATAACCTTATCCCCTTTTTTTAATCTTAAAGCCTTTAATGCAATTTCTAAAGCAACGCTTCCATTGCTTAAAGTTAATGAATATTTATTGTTTAAATATTTTGAAAATTCTCTTTCAAATATCTTACACTCATTTCCAGTCCAATAATTTACCTTCCCAGATTTGAGTATATCATGAACTTTTTTTAGACTATATTTACTAAATTGAGGATATTTTAATTTCATTAAATTAGATGTTGTGTTTTTTTTAATGTTTTATTCTACTATTAATTTGATTAATCGCAAATAACTAGAACCTAGATAGAATTATAAACTTTTAAATTCTTCAAAACAGTCAACAAATTTTTCTTTAAGTATTTCTATATCAAATTCTGTTTTTGCTAGTTTTAATGCATTGAAAGACATTTTTTTTAGTTTATGTGGATTTTCTAATGCAAATATAATCTTATCTGCAAAAATTTCTGGGTCACTAGGCTTAATTGCAAAACCACATTCATATTTTACGATTAAATCTGCTAACCATCCTGGATAATTATTTAAGACAGGTAAACCAGCGGCAATATAATCAAAAAACTTATTGGGTGATGTGCCAGAATAAAATGCTGGTATATTATCAAGTATTTGCAGTCCTAAGTCAGCATCTTTCATTAATCCAATTAATTCTAATTTTGGCATTGGATCTAAAAAAATAATGTTATCAATTTTTTCTTGTTTTGCTCTAATTTTAAGCTTTATTTTTAAGGCACCATCACCAATTAATACAAATTTAATTTTTTTATAACCTCTTTTTTTAACTACAGATGCAGCATCTAGAACAGCATCTAGTCCATTTGCAACACCATGTGCTCCTGTAAAAATTACCATCAAATCATTTTGGCTTACATATTTGTGCCGCGTACTAAAAAAATTTCTAGAGAAAAGATTCAAATCAGATCCATTGGGTATCATGTCAACTTTTTTGGAATTATAAGTAATTTTAGTAATCCCTTTTAAAATACCTGGCGATAAAGCAATTAATCTATTTGCAGAATAATATACTCCCCACTCTAAATATTTAATTAATGAAAGAATAAAAGGGTTTTTAATTATTCCCATGGCTTGAGGTAGCTCTGGCCAAAGATCACGAACTTCAAAAATAAATTTTTTTTTTTTAAACCATCGTGCAAATATACCTGGAATTCCAATTGTTAAGGGCGTAGAGGTGGCAAAAATAATATCGAAATCTTCTCTAAATACAGTACCAATAGAATATAAAGTAAATTTAAGAAAAATTTTTGTTCTTTCAAAATAATTTAAGTGATTTTTGTAACGTAAATCATATTCAATCACATCTATATTATCTACAATTCCTCTTCTTTTGCCATTAACAAAAGGCTTGTTTAGTCCAGTATTGCCATTTTTGGTGAAGCTTCCACATATCATTGTAACAGCGTGTCCAGAGTTTATAAGAGCTTTGGCCATAGTATAAGAACGTATCCCAGATATACCTTTTGGAGTTTGAAAATACTGATGTAAATATAAAATCTTCATTATTAAAAAGTAAATTTTGTAATCAGTGTTGAGGGTTTATTAACTTTAAAATAAACTAAGGGTACTTCATATTGTTGGCTGTAAAATGTTGATTCTAAAGTTTTATCAATTTTTGGATCTACAAGTTTGCCGTTAACTTGAATATATATTGAATAATTTTGACTAGAAAAAATTTTATCCCTAAGTTTCCAGAGTCCAGGAATTAAACGCCAACGTAAACAAGCTTCTTTAAAATTGCCATTAATTTCATCATAACAAATTAACTCTTTTGAGGAGAGTATTATTTTTCTTTTATGTATATTTTTAAATTTATCTTCATAAGCAGATGATACAGTTAAATATTTTTTATTATTTTTTATTTTATAATTCGTTTTAGTTTTAGGCCATTCTCCAAATAAAAATCTGCTAATTCTGGGCATTTGATCTCTTTGATCAAACTCAATTGTATTATGAGCAGCTGTACTGGAATACCAATTTGAAAATTTTGAATTATAACTAAATGTTCCCCCATCTCTTAATAAGTTTTCACCATTTTTCCAAAGATCTACATGCAAAATATCTGCTTGGCTTGGTCGAAATCGAAACTTAGGATAATTTAATACTGCCATCAGATTATTTTTTCGAAGTACATGATACCCACCGTTATCAAAAGTTTTGCTCTTAATTACTTTGGTCTTAGTACCTTTTGGTATTTTAAGCCAAAGAAGAGCTTCATTCCATGGTCCGTTTCCAAATGCATCAATATTCATAAATAATGCTGAAGCTAATTGTACTGAAGGTTTATAGTTTTTGTAACTACAATTTGAAAGTTGTAAAATTTGAGAGCCATCATTTGCACCAATATTAGGTACTTCTCCACTTTTAATATCAATAAATGTCCAAAGCCACTCGGTGGCTGCTTTCAATCTCTTTAAAAGATTATCTGAAAAACATTTTAAGTTTTTATAACGTCTCCAAGCTTCTACTAATGAAAACGTATCTAACATAACTCTATGATAGTTTAATGAATATTGACTAAAACTACCATCTAACTCTATCAAATTAGATGCATGAGCTTCTAATAATTGTCTTCCTTTAAGCGCCCAAGAATATGCTCTTTTATCTTTATTTATTAAAAAGCTTCCTCCGATAAAAAGTGCTGCAGCCTCTGATGTAGCATGATTATTTTGTTGTGCAATTCCATAATGTAAAGTTTTATCAATTCGCTTTAGATGTGTCTTGATCAAATCTATAAGACCAGATTCTGGGTTGTGATCTTGTCCTAAAATCCATGCAGATATTACTAAATTAATTACTCTTATTGAAGTTTCTTGACCACATTTCCAGTTTGGACCTTTAAAAGGAGGATTTGAATTACTCCAATTCTCAAGCCAAAGATTTAATTTCTTAAGTGATGACTTATCACCATTAGCAATCTTTGTGCTCAAAGCAATAACCCAATTAAAACGAGAAAGCTCCCAAACACATTTGATATCTTCATTTCCAAAATCTGGGATATTCCACCAATCTGTCTGAGAATTATTCATCTTAGCATTTGATAAAGGATTGACGAACCAATCTGGAATTTTATTATTAATTTTTTTAGTAAACCAACCAAACAGATGGATTGAATTATCCCAGTCTTTGTTTTTAGTAGGTATTTTTTTTTTTTGATCACTAAGTCGAAAAAATGGCTTCGATGATATAGTGGCTGTAATATGTTGAGCTGGATGCAATCTATATTTTAAACTTAAACGATAAATCGCAACTCGGATAATATTAATTAAACCAAGTTTAAAATATACTTTAATTTTTTTTAGATAGCTTATATCTTTGCCCACAAATTTTTTCCTAGAATGTTAATCTCAAAAAGTTTAAATAATCAATCAAATACACCACAAAAATCAAGTGCTCTACTTTTTTGTAATTTTCTTTTTACCTCAGAATTTAAAAATTCTCGATGTTTAACTAAAACACATATTATATCAGATTCTTCTATAGCATCTAAAAGATTAAATAACGATAATTTCACATGAGACTGAATATTTGGTTCTACTGACAAGACATTGTACCCTTCTGATAGCAAATTCTGAGCAACTTCTAATGCTCTTGACTCTCTTAAATCATCAATATCAGGTTTAAAAGCTAGTCCTAAACATGCTATTTTTGGCTTATGTCCTGTTTTTGTTAAATGTTTAGCTGCAATACCTTTAATTTTATTAATTACCCATTTAGTTTTATAATTATTCACTTCACGAGCTGAACGAATTAATTTTGTATTTTTGCTATCTTGCGAAACAATAAACCAAGGATCAACTGCAATACAATGGCCTCCAACACCTATTCCAGGTTTTAATATATTTACACGTGGATGTCGGTTGGCTAACTTAATTAAGTCCCAAACATTGATGCCTTGCTTGTCACAAATTATTGACAGCTCATTTGCAAAAGCAATGTTTAAATCTCTAAAACTATTTTCGGTTAATTTACAAAGTTCAGCAGTTTTTGAATCTGTTTCAAGAATATTGCCATTAACAAATGAACGATAAAAATCTGAAGCTTTTTTTGTTGATACCGATGTAAGACCACCTATAACACGATCATTACCAACGAGCTCTGTCATTATATTTCCAGGCAATACTCTTTCTGGACAATAAGCTATATGGACTTCATTTAAATTTGCACCAGAAGAAATTAATGTTTTTTTTACTTTTTCAGTTGTACCAACGGGTGAAGTTGACTCTAATATTATTAAATCACCAGGCTTTATAAATGGAGCTATATTTTTAGTAGCTGATAGCACATGTTCAATATTAGGTTGGGGTGTTTCAGTATTTTTATGAAATGGTGTTGGGACACAAATTATATAAACATCACTGCTCTGTATGCAATTAAAAGCTTTTAATCGACCTGATGAAATTGCAGATTTTATAAATATCTCAAGATCTTTTTCAGTAGTATTAACATTACATTTATTTATGTTTGATACAATTTTAGAATTATTATCAACACCTGCTACTATACAGCCCTTGTTAGCAAGAAGAGCTGCTGTTGGTAGTCCTATATAACCTAGACCTATTACACATATTTTTTTTTTTATTATCATTTAAATATTATCAAATTGCACGCAATACATCCATAATTCGCTTACATGCAAATCCATCTCCATACGGATTGTGTGTTAAAGACATACTTTGATAATGTTTCTTATTTTCAACTAGACGTGATACGCCTTTAACAATATTTTTATAATTTGAACCAACTAACTTTACTGTTCCCGCCTTAATAGCCTCAGGCCTTTCACTAGTATCTCGCATTAGCAGTACTGGCTTTCCTAAACTTGGAGCTTCTTCTTGTATTCCACCGCTATCTGTCAGAACTAAATATGAGTATTTTAATAAATAAACAAAAGACTCGTATTCTTGAGGTTTAATTAAATGTATATTTTTATATCCACTAAGAATTTCATTAACAGGCATAGTTATATTGGGATTAAGATGCACAGGATAAACTATATGCATATTTGGATACTTTAATGCTATCTCTTTTAAAGCAAAACAAATTTGTGAAATGCTATTACCAAAATTTTCTCTTCGATGTGCGGTAACTAAAATATAATTTTCCTTCTGCCAATTAAATGGTAGAATAGAATTTAAGTTATAATCTAAATTTTTTTTTTTATTTTCATTTTTATCAATACTCTTTAGCACCCATTGTAAAGCGTCAATAACTGTATTACCTGTAACACATATTAAATTTTTTTTCACACCTTCATGAATTAAATTTTTTTGACTTAATTTAGTTGGTGTAAAATGCCACCTAGCAATCTTAGTTGTTATCTGTCGATAAAATTCTTCTGGAAAGGGAGCTTTTAAATCATATGTTCTTAGACCTGCCTCTATATGACCAACTGGAATAGATGCGTAAAATGCAGCAACAGAAGTTGCAAAAGTTGTTGTCGTATCACCGTGAACTAAAACCAAATCAGGCTGATGTTGGATAAATACATTTTGCATTTCAGATAAAATTAATGATGTTAAATTAGATAAATTTTGATCTTTTTTCATTAAATTTAAATCAATATCCGGTTCTATCTTAAATACTTTTAAAACTTGATCTAACATTTGCCGGTGCTGTGAGGTCACACAGACTTTTACTTCAAATCTATCAGGTTCGGCTTTTAATGCGTGTACAAGTGGTGCCATTTTTATAGATTCAGGGCGTGTTCCAAATACTAAAATAATTTTTTTTTTACTCATTGGGAAATTTTTATTTGTTTAGAAGATTTATAGAAATTCTACTTACTTCAAAAATCTCATTTATAGATATTGGCGATGCATTTTTTTGATAAATTGTATTTATAAAAGCTTCAACACAAGCATTTTGGCCTTTGTTTTGTCGCCATAAATTCATTGATTTAAACGTAGGCCAACCAAAACCTCTAAGTTTTCTGTAATTATCAAGTTGTAATATCCCATTTCCTGCAAATATTTCTAGTCTTTCTTTTGGAAACGATTTGGATCCATTTGCAAAATAATGAATTGTTCCTATGGATCCATCCAAAAAACTTAACTGAATCGTAGCAGTATCTTTTGTTACGCTATTCATCATTTGAATATCATAATTTACAATATTTGTTCCAGCTAAAAAACGCAACAAATCAATAAAGTGGCAAGCCTCACCAATAATACGACCGCCGCCTGTATCTAAATCTTGAGTCCAATGGTCCATGGGTATTGGACCTGCATTTACAGTCATAATAAATGTTTTTGGAACATTAAGATCTTTTATTAAACTCTTTATTTTTTGTACTTGTGGTGCAAACCGACGATTAAAACCAACCATTAGAATTTTGGATGGTAAGTAAGCTTTTTTAATTTCATTTAACTGACTTATTGTTAAGCACAAAGGTTTTTCTACAAAAATATGTTTTTTTGCTTGTAATGCTCTAAGAATAAAGCTTGCATGACTATTGTGACGTGTAGTTATAACTACAGCATCAGTTTTATCATCATTAAATATGTCATTACTATTTGTGATAGTATTTAGAAAGCCAAATTTTTTACCTGCATAAGTTCCACTAACTCCATTTTTTGAGGCCACACTTCGTAAATTGATTGCTGGATTTTTAAATGCTGGAATCAACACTGAAGTTGCATAATTACCTGATCCTAAAAAACTTACATTTACTTTTTTACCATTGCTTTTCGTGATTAATTTTTTAGATATTTGCTCATTTAATAAAAAAACTTTTCTTGAATCTTTATTTATTTGTATACCAGGATAAGTAAGTAAAATTCCAAGTGAAGGTATAGATTTACCAATAATTTCATAAGCCTTTTCAGCCTCAGTTAAATCAAAACGATGGGATATAAGAGAGTCAACATCCAACAAACCTTTTGATATCATATCAAGTATGACCTCAAAATTACGTTGTGCAGTCCAACGAACAAACCCTATAGGATAATCCTGTCCTTTTTCCTCATAATTTGGGTCATAACGTCCTGGTCCATAAGACGATGAAACCTGAAATGTAATTTCTTTTTTAAAAAAATCATCTCGTGATAAATTTAATCCAGTAACTCCTACTAAAACAATTCGACCTCGTTTTCTGCACATTTTTGCAGCTTGTTTTATTGGTTCATGGCTTTGAGTTGAGGCAGTTACAATAACAGCGTCTACACCTTGTCTATTTGAAAAAAAGTCCGCTGCAGAAATTGGGTCTTCGTTAGAAACATTTATTATCTCAGCTCCAAATTTTTTTGCTAATAAAAGTTTTTCAGAGTCAAAATCTAACGCTAAAACTTTACACCCATTTGCACGTAATAACTGTACTGTCATTAAACCAATTAATCCCAAACCTATTACAACTACTGTTTCACCCAAAGTTGGTTTAGTTAATCGTACTCCCTGCAATGCTACTGCACCTAATATAGTAAAAGACGCCTGATCATCAGTCACAGTATTAGGGACTTTTGCGCAAATATTAAAAGGCACATTTACAACCTCAGCATGATTGCCATTAGAAACTACTCTATCCCCAATAGTAAATTTTGATACCTCAGAGCCTATTTCAGTAATTTGTCCTACATTACAATAACCTACCGGCAAAGGTTGATCCAACTTCTTAAAGATTGTTTCAATTGTTGGTTGGAAGCCATCTGTCCGCATTTTATCTATAACTGCTTTTAGTTTTTCTGGTTGTTGCCTCGCTTTATTAATTAAGTTGGCCTTTCCAAAATTAATTAGCATGCGCTCTGTTCCAGATGAAATTAAAGTTTTGGAGGTCTTAATAAGTAATGATTTACTTGATACATTTGGTACAGGTATATCAGCAATTTTAGTAGTACCATTTTTTAAGGATTGTAAAATTTGTTTCATTAGTCAATAACTATATTATTATATTAAAGTAATAAATCCCAATTATCATTTAAATATTGCTTTGATAATTTCACATTATGCTTAAGTTTGTTAATTTTTTTTGAATTTAAAGAACTCAAAATAGTTTTTTCAAATTGATTTTTATTGAATAAAATTAATAAAGGGTCTTTTTTAAACATACACAAATTACTCTTTATATAATTTTTTTTTAGAACAAATGTGGGTTTTGAATTATACAAAGACTCATAAATAGGAAGACCACAAGATTCTTCTATTGATAAAAATAATGTTGCATGACATTTTTTATAAGTCATCATCATACTTTTATGATCAAGATTACCTTTAAAAATTAAAAATTTATTGACTTTATTATTTAAATCAATCGGACGATTAGCAGGTATCATAATTTTAATATTATTATTTATAAAAAAATCAGATCTACCTAATATAAATTTAAAATTCTTATTTGGGTCAAAAGGATTTGATACTGGATAAAATATTATCTTTGAATTTTTTTTATCAATTTCTCTCGTGCTATTTTTGTTGTTATAGCTTAATAAACCAGGCCAAATTATATTAGTTTTTTTTTTAGTAAATTTTTTGATTATTTTTTTTGAAAATGGAGTTTGGACAATTATTTCTTCTGAAAAATGTTTAATTAAAAATTTATAAAAAAGCGATTTTAAATTTTTTTTAGAAATAATCTTTACATTGTGAAAATATAGATAAGATTTAAATCTAAAAAAATTTGCAAATAATAATGGAACATTGTTAAATGATATAAATATATCTGGTTTATATCTAATAACATAAAAAATTGATATTATCGTAGTAAAAAGTGGTGTCATTAAATTTGATGTTTTGATTTTAATATGATGAATATTTTTTGACTTAGGTACAAATATTTTTGGCGTAATGATAATAAAATTATCATCTTTCGTTGCACACCAACTTACAAATTTATTTACTATGATAAGAGCTCCATTTTTTTTCGCACCTGTTGCAATTACCAGGACTGTTTTCATAAAATTAAAGCTAAACAAATAACTGTAAAAAGAAACAAAATCATCAAAGATATAAATCTAGAAATAAAAAAAGAATTTATTACACTCCAAGATGTCGAAATACTCATTTTATCAATATGTGAATTGAGTTTTGGGTCAATTACTGTAAGTAGTAAAATACTACCAATCGAATGAATCACTAAGGCAACAGAGGAAATTGTTAAACGATATTCAATAAAATTTATTGCTAGATAAAAAGCGATAAAGTATCCTCCAGAAATCATAATATATGCTATTACACTAGTGATGATCATTTTGCTGTGATACTTTAATTTATTAGAATTTTTAATTTTTTTAACTTTGATGTCATCGTACATCCAAAAATTTAAGCAAGATAACAAAATGTTAATTCTTTTATTTACATGACAATATAATATTTTAGACATTATTGTGATTATAAAATTTCTTTTTAAAAATGCTAAATAAATTGATAGAGCAGTAAAAAAAAAGATTATTGAAAATAATTTAAAATATGTCTTTATATCCAATGCAGAAGTTTCAATTAAAAAAGAAACAGATGGAATGAAAATTAATAATGAAACACTTGAGCCACCAATAAAAATTCCACCTAATGATGTTCCTAATAGTGGATATTTTAATTTTTTACCGGCAATTCTCGCAAAATAAGACAAATAATTTAATAAATGAGCAAATAAGAAACTTGATATAACAAGAACAAGTTGAAAAAAATCAAGCATTATTTATTTTTATATTTTTATCTAATTTATATAATTATTGGTTAAACTGAGGTTAACTTATAATTTGTTATTTTGTTAATCCATAAAAATATAAATTGTATCACTAAACAAGAGAATAAAAATATTTTATTTGCAAAAAAAATAGGAAATCCTAATGAGGTTAAAAATATAAAAAAGGTAATAGCAATCAAAAAAATGCCTACCATATCCGAAAAAAGATAAATTTTTATTACGGCGTAACAAATATAAATATATAATAAATATAAAAAAAATAGAGACAACTTATCTCCGTGAGCTTCAATCATTTTAATCTGACCATCTAGTGGCCCCTGGTATTCAAAGTATTTTTTTGACTGATCAATATTTTTTAGTGCTGTTGATTCTTTTTCAATATTTTCTTTTGATTTGATTTTAATTCTTCCTCCTGAAATTAATTTAAGCGTACTTTGATTAGAAGAATAATTCCTTAAATCATAATATTTTACATTGTAAATTGGGTAATTTTTTAATTTTGTATCTACAAGATAAAACGTGCTTATTGCTGATACTGATAAATGAAAAAATACAAAACCTATTAGTAAAGATGCATAAAACAAAAGCCTTGTTTTAAAATAAATGATGAGTGTTAACATCATAAATATAATTGTTGCTATTAAATAAGCTTTGGAACCAGAAAAAAAACCAATTAAATTAAAGTTTAAAAAACACAAGGCTATTAATATTTTATTTAAATATTTAAACTTCCAAACAATAAGACAAATTAATATTCCAAAACCACTATAAAAACCACTTTCAATTGGCTGTGAAATAGGACCTATATATCTACCAACATTAAATGTTCGTTTAACCATTTCTGGATATGATGAGAATAATTTTATAAAATTTAGATTAGTGGGATATAAATAAAATAGAATTACAATACTCAAAACAAAGAAACTGCTAATAATAAAGTATTTAATAAAATTTATAAGAGTTGATTTTATTTTTAGTGGGTATTTAAAATAATAAAAATCAATAAATAAAATTATGATTATAAACGAAATATAACTTTCTAAATACCCGATAAATTTTATAAATATAAAATCTGATGAAGAAAAATCAGTTAAAAAAATTCCTTTTACTACATGAAATATTATAAATATTGAAACTAAAAGAGTTTTATAATTTGGTTTCCAGGAATTTTTTGAAAATTTTAAAAAAATATAAATACCCAAATAATAGGTTATAAAATGGTCAAATCGCAATTTATTTAATAATGGATTTTCTAAAAATAAAAAAAAATTAGGATTAATAAAGCAAAATGGATAGAGATAAATTAAATTTTCTAAAGATATAAATTTAGTTTTTTTCATCTAGTTTTTTTAGCACCATGCATCAACTTTATGTGCTCTATACATGAATTTATTCTTAAAGACACAAGTATTAAAATTAAAATAACTTTATTTTTAAATGATAATTTTTTTTTTAAAATCGTTAAAATCGCATTTAGTGGAGGTCTTAACGCATAAAAAGATGTTAATAATTGAAAAAAATAATTCACTTTACTAAACCCAAATCTAACAAAAATTCCTCCATAAAGTCTTTTTTCTCTTATTAACAGTTCTTGAAAGCTGTTTCTTGCTGGATGCTTTATTATAATTTCAGGAACAAAAATAAATTTAGCATTATTCTTGACAGCCAATTTTACCCATTCGGTATCTGAGCCAGAAAATTTGTTAGTTTTAAAAGTTCCCACTCTGCTAAACATCTCTTTTCTAACAATTAAATTTGCAGTAACAGATGCATTTTTTTTATATAAGGCTTTCTGTCCAAACCCAAAAACAGTATCATAAATTTCGTATATGTTTGGTTTTTTTTTTTGAAAAATATAATGTATATCACCAGATATAATATCTAGTTTTTTATTATTATTAATATATGTAAATATATTTTTCAGCCAATCTATGTCTGGAATACAATCGCTATCAGTAAATGCAATATAATCACCTACAGATTGTGAGATGCCTTCATTTCTTGCAGAATAAGATCCAGGATTGCTACAGTTTACAATTTTTAATTTAAAGGAATTTGGTTTATATTTAGGCTTAATTATAGAGCCATTATCAACAACTATTACTTCAAATAGATTGCTATCTAAACTTTGACCATCCATTGCTCTAAAAAATTTATTTAATTGTTTATTATTATTATAAACAGGAACTACTACAGAAATCATTTTTTTTAATTAGTTTTTGAATATTTTCTATGTATTTTTTTTTCAATTAAAATTCTTTTTATAATAGCTGGATAAGAAATGAGAACTCTTATTGTGGCAAATAATAATATTAAAATATTAACTGTTCTGCTTTTAGAGGGAATTAACCTTTTGGCACCCGGGTAGGTTTTAATGAGTGCTTTTATTTTTTTTGGATTAATTAGGTTATAAGAAAGAGAAAGAAATTTTAAAAAAAAATGAAATAAAGATCCATGCTTTAAAGCCAATCTAAGTTGAGCTTTCATTTGATGAAAAGATGCTTTAAAATTATTCTTTTTATGTGCCGAAGATACACTGTGCCATATTGGTGTATTTGTAACTGCAATTTTTATCCCTTGGTTTTTTGCTCTTATCAATAAATCTGTTTCCTCTCCAAAATAAAGAAAACCCTCATCTATAAAATTTAGTGACTTAATAATTTTTGTACGTATGCTAAAAAACATACCTCCAAATCCTTCTTGGGTAATTTTAAAATTAAATCTACTATATTTTTTTTTCGCATCTAAATAAATTTTATATGGAACATAAATTTTATTTCCATATGTATTACAGCTACAGATACCAACTTTATTATTTTGTTTAAAAACTTTTTGACAACCTTTTAGCCAATCAGGATGAACCACAATATCATTATTTGCAAGTGTAAAAAATTTTGGATTATATTTTTCAATCATATATTTCATTGCTATATTGTTAGCTTCAGACCATCCATAATTTTTTTTTAATCGCATTAACTCAATTTTACTATTTTTTAAAAGGTATTTAAGATATTTCCATGAGCTATCTATTGAGCCATTATCTACTACCAAAATTTTGAATGAAACATTGGCTTTTGTATCTAATAAAGGTTTTATAGAATATTTGAGCTCTTTTAGTCCATTAAAGTTTAAAAGAATAATAATCCAATCTGGATTTCTATATTTTTCATCTATATTCTTTGAACAAATATATTCTTTTACTTCCTGGTAAGTATTTTTCATAAATGATTTAATATTATAAATATCATATCAATAACATTTTCTTAAAAGCTAAATTTGAATATTTTAGTTCTTCGTAGGTTCCTTGAGCCTTAACCTCTCCTTTTTCTAATAAAAATATTTGATCACACTTTCTTATGGTATTAAGACGATGTGCAATTAAAATAATTGTTAAATCATCATCTAAACTATAAATTGTATCCATAACAGATTGTTCAGTAATATCATCCAATGCATTTGTAGCTTCATCAAGAATTATGACTTTTGAATTATGATAAAATGCTCTTGCAATACCAATGCGTTGGAGTTGACCACCTGACAACCTTATTCCACGCTCGCCTACATTAGTCTCATATTTTTTTGGCAAATCATTAATAATAAATTCGTGTATGCTTGCTATTTTTGCTGCACGTTCGACTGCCTTATAATCAATTTGTTTGTGATCAATTCCAAAAGCAATATTTGAAGCAATAGTATCGTCTGCAAGGTATATATTTTGTGGAACATATCCGATATTTTTTTGCCAGGCTCGACGGTTGCTATCTGTTATTATGTTATTATCAACTTCAAGTGAACCACTGTTTGTTTGTAATAATCCTAAAATTAAATCAATAGTTGTAGTTTTTCCACTGCCTGTAGATCCAATAAATGCAACTTTACTTCCAGCCTTTATTTCAATGTTCATATTTCTTAAATTAAAAGACGAACTATTAGGATAATTATAATTAATATTATTAAGCCTTATTAACTTGTTAAAAGACAATTTTTTTGCATCAACAAATGACTCTTGCTTACTTTCTATAATATGAATAAAATCTTTATATAGCTGATTAAGCGAGGAAACTGAGTACCGCATTTGAGTGACCGAACTGTAAGCTTGTTGTAAAGATGGGATTACTCTATAACCAGCCAAAGCATATAGTGCTAAAATAGGTAAAGCAGAAGAAATGCTGTTTTTTTGATTAATTAAAAAAAGTAATAACAATAGCATTCCCCCAAATGCTAAAGCTTCTACACCAAATCTTGGCAATCTAGAAATGACATTAGCTGAAGTTTGATAGTTAGCAAAATTTTTTGAGTCCTTGCCAAAACGATTGATATAAATATCTTTTAGTCCTCCAATTTTTATTTCTTTAAAAGCTGCTAAGGCCTCAATAATTGTTGAGAAACGAACTTGGTTAGAAGCTAATCTTTTTTTTCCAATAAGGTCCAAGTAACTTTTAGCAAATATAAAAATAAATCCGTATAAAATACTTAAAGAAATAATTGCTGTAAATGCAACTAAAGGGTCAATATAAATCAACATAAGCAATAATACTAAAACAACAAAAGTATTTGATATAAAATTTATTAAAGGCATTAAAAATTGATTGATAACTATACTAACTTCAGAAAGGATATTTTTTCCTAGTTCTGAAATATTTTGATTCAAAAACCAGCTATATGGTTGATGCAAATAACTTTCTATTAACATCATGCCAATACTATGTTCCTGCCTATAAACAAAACGTATTTGTAGATATAAAGTTAATGACTTAAATATTAAAGAAAATATCAATAACAAAAATACCAAAAGTCCTAAAAAATATATAAATTGTTGTTCTTCTGTGATTCCAATAACTTCAACAGATTGGAAGAATAAGTTAAGAAATTTATTAGTTTCTAAAAGATCCATATTACCCAATACTGCCATGAATGGTAAAATAGATGCAATTCCAATCATATCAATTAATGACATGACTAAACTTAACAAAATTAACATTATAAATTTTTTACGCTCACTTTTTTTTAATAACTTAAAAATTTTATGAAAATAATGCATCTATATTTTTGTATTCTTGAAAATTCTATAGTTTATCATTAGTTTCCTTTTTATCTTATTGCTTTAGCAAATGCAGTATAATCAAAATTTCTTTTTTTTACTTTTATTATTGAATTACAATACTTACAAAAATCAATAATTTTTTTTCTTGATTTAAAAAATGAAACTATATTTGTATAACTCATTTCAGGAACATTATCACAATAAAAGTTATCATCATCTTTTAATCTCAATGAAGGAATATCATTATTAAAGGCAGTTACTAATAATGAAGAAGAATTTCCCAAGACTAACATGCTAGTTTTCAAATCATCTATGGCACTTTTTTTATACGACAATACTCCGCCGTAAGAAGTAATTAATTTTGAGTATTTTTTTTTTACATTATTCCTAGAAGCTGGATGGGGTCTAACCCTAACATTCACAAATCTACTTAGAATCTTTATTAATTTGAGTATTTGATTAGTCATTTTAGAAATTTTTTTTTTGTTAAAATAGTTTATGTCTGGAAATAAAATTAAAACAAATTTTGATTTACTATTTTTAATAAAATTAATTGGATAACCAAATGATATTTGTTTCTTTGTAAAATTATTCGGTATGTATTTTTGAAATGAATTTATAATTTCTTGAGTCCAATGATATTGAAAATTTGCTAGAGTAGGATACACTCCAATTAGATCTTTACCAGAATAATATCCATGAAAAAATTCATGAACTTCTATATCATTTTTTTTTGCTGACATCGCTATAATTGAGTTTTTTATGCTAGATGCATCTGAAGTTATTATTTTGTTTACTCTTGTTAATTTAAGAAAATAATCACTGATAAATAATAATTTTTTGATTTGAGACTCAATTTTATCTTGATTTTTTAAAAGATAATTAAGACCTTCTTTTTTCGACACATAAAATGATGACTTTAAATCTTTAATTAACTTTGATCTTTTTATTAAGATTGATAAAAAAAAATTAAGAATAAATCCAGTATTTTGCTCAATAATTAAATTTTTAATTCTATTACTAGTATAATAAAATTTAAAAATATCTGAAATGTCTTGAATATATAAGCTTACTATATTCATTTTTTTTCTTTGCAATAATCTTAACGGCATTGAAAAAAAAATAAAGATCAATAATTGTTTCAATGTTCCTAAAATTGTATAAGAAAAGTTTAAATTGTTTCTTTGAATAAGATTTTTATACACGTGATTCTCTGTTTCGGAAAGAGCCAGTCGAATATAAAGAGAAAATACTCTGTTGACATATAAGCTTAAGTTTTTTTTTTGAAATTTTTTAAACTTTGATTCTAATAATAAGTATTGGTTATAATAATTTTTTTTTCTGGAGTTTTTTTTTAAATATTTAATTTTCATTAAAATTGAAATTTTTTGATCTCTTAAATATTAATTTTCTTTAAATAATTTTTTTTTATTTTTTTTAAAAAAATTAAGAGACTCACCTATTACATTATGCATATCTAAATATCGATATGTTCCAAGTCTCCCCAAGAAAAAAATATTTTTTAATAAACTGGCTTCTTTAAAATATTTTTCAAGTTTTTTTTTATCATCTTCAAATCTCACTGGATAATACGGGGTATCTTTCTTTTCAGTTTTTTTACTGTATTCGTAATAGACAACTGTTTTTTTTGATTTTTCTTGAGGACTAAAATGTTTGTATTCTATTACTCTTGTATAGGGTATTTTTGGATTATTATAATTTATTACAGCATTTCCCTGAAAATCATCCACATTGAAAGTTTTTTTTTTCCAATAAACTGTTCTATAATTTAATTTACCGTATTTATAATTAAAATATTCATCTATAGGACCTGTGTAAAAAATTTTAGAATATCTTTTAATATCTACTTTTTTAAAATTTAAGGATAATTTCACATTAATTGATTTATGTTTTAAAATATTTTTAACTAAATTAGTATATCCATCAGTAGGCACACCTTGATAAATATCATTATAATAATTGTCATTGTAATTAAATCTTACAGGCAGTCTTTTTAAAACACTTTCTGGAATTTTTTTTGGAGAAATACCCCATTGTTTAATTGTATAGCCATGTAAAAAATCTTTGTATAAGTCTTTTCCTAACAGAGAAATCGCTTTATCTTCAAAATTATTAATATTATTTACTTTCTTTGTTTGTGATTTTAAAAATAACTTTGCTTGTTTTGGGCTGAATTTTTTTTTAAAATATTGATTAATAGTATGCAAGTTAATAGGCATTGAAAAGATGCCTTTTGAATTATTGATTTTTACTCTATTTATATAATTATTAAATTTACCAAATCTGTTTACATAATCCCATATTTGTTTGTCTGATGTGTGAAATATATGAGGTCCGTATGCATGTATCATGATATTATTTTCATCCCTGTAGGTATGACAATTACCAGCAACATGATTTCTATTGTCAATAATATCAATTTTTAAATTTGTTTTATCAGCTATTTCTCTTGCCAAAACTGATCCTGCAAATCCACAACCAACAACTAAAATTTTTTTCATATTTATATTATATGTTTTCAATAAATTTTTTTATATTTAGTTCAAATTCTTTTTTTTCATTTAATACTTTTAATTTATAATTTACAAATAATTTTATGTTTTCATCATAATTATTCAGTGATTTCTCAATAAGATTTTCTGCCTTATGAATATAATTTGAATTATTAAGATCAATTTTATATCTATTTGGTATAGCGAAATCTTTATCGTTTAAAGCAGCACCTCTATTACCAAGTAAAATTATACAATTGCTTAATATAGCTTCGCGAGGAATTCTGTCTTTACCTGGTAATCTACCAAAATCGATATAAATTTTAGCCTTCAGAAGCAAATTCTTTATCTCAACTGAGTTTAAATTTTCTATTGGTATAAATTTGAATTTAGAATTTTTAATTAAAGGTAGTAATTTATTAAAACCTTTTTTAGGATTATAGCATATTATATTTTCTTTATTGGTGTTGAATTTAATATTATAAAATTCTTCAGCTATGTAGTCTCCTATAAAAGAATATTCAAAACCGTGATTTTTTAAAAAAATATTTGCATATTCTGATTGAGTAATATGAATATATTTTTTTAGAAATATCATTGGTTTTCGTTTTAAAAATAAAGAGTAGAAGTAATGTTTAATATTACTATACAACGATCTATCTTTTAGATTAAAAAAATTATCAACTGATAGCCAATAAATTAAAATTTTGCCTTTCTTAACTTTGTTAATAAAATATTTAGTATATATCTCTGGAATAACATGATAGGTATCAACATCATCAAAATAGTCACTTTTTAATACATTATAAATACGGTATTTGTCTGGTGTATTTGTGTTTTTTTCAAAATAACACATCTTACAATCAGCGTATTTATTTGCTATAGAGCAAAATTGATGTAAAGCTTCTGGTCCTCCAGTGATGGAGTCGTTACTATGAACTAAAAATTTTTTTTTACCTTTTGTCAAAATTCTATCAATCTAAATTATATTTATCTTTATAATTTTTTTTTAAATTTTCAGTCTGATCATTTTTGATTAAAAAGTAATTACCGATTGCCAATGCATCTATTTCGGTTCCCATAAAACAATTAAATGCATCAGTTGGAGTACATACAATAGGTTCTCCTCGAATATTAAAGGATGTATTTACAACAAGAGGACATCCAGTTTTTTCTTTAAATTTAGAAATTACATTATAAAACTTTTGATTTGTCTCCTTGTGTACTGTTTGAATTCTTGCAGAATAATCTATATGGGTAACAGCTGGAATTGATGAACGTGGAATATTAAGTTTATCAATACCAAATAATGCATTTTCTTCTATGGACATAGCACGTTGCTTATCCTTTCGTATTTCATCTACTAAAAGCATATACGGACTATAATAATTATTTTCAAACCACTCACCAACATGTTCATATAATATACTTGGTGCAAAAGGACGAAAGCTCTCTCTGTACTTCACTTTTAAATTAAGTTTTTTTTGCATCGACGGAGAACGAGGATCTGCAATGATACTACGGGAACCCAGCGCTCTAGGCCCAAACTCCATGCGTCCTTGCATAAAACCTACTGCTTTTCCATCAGCCAAATATGTTGCTACATTATCTGTTAAATCTTCTTCTGATAATTTTCTAAAAACTGCACCACAAGTTTTTAGTTGAGACACTATCTCATCTTCTGAAAATTGTGGACCCAAATAAGAACCTTTCATGGAGTCAGGCTCAAAAAAAATTTTTTTATTTCCTAATTCTTGATGATAGAAAGCTTGTGCCGCACCTAAAGCACCACCAGCATCGCCTGAAGCAGGCTGTATCCAAACATTTTTAAACAAATCCTGTTTTAAAATCTTTCCGTTTGCAACACAATTTAAAGCAACCCCTCCTGCCATACATAAATTTGGTATCTTGAACTTGTTGTACAAAAATCTAACAATCTTTATAATAATTTCTTCTGTTACCGCTTGAATTGAAGCTGCAATATCCATATGAATTTGGGACAATTCACTCTCTGGTTTTCGTCTTTCTATATTAAATAATTTTGAAAAATTATTATTAGTCATTGTAAGGCCAGTAGCATAATTAAAATAATTCATATTTAATCTAAAAGATCCATCGTTTTTTATATCAATTAAATTTTTAAAAATAGTATCTTTAAATTTTGGTTTTCCATAAGGCGCTAAACCCATCATTTTGTATTCACCACTATTTACTTTAAATCCTAAAAAATATGTGAAGGCTGAGTATAAAAGACCTAATGAATGAGGAAAATGTATTTCTTTTAAAATATCAATTTTATTATTTTTACCTAAAGATACAGTAGTTGTTGCCCACTCGCCAACTCCATCTAAAGTCAAAATAATTGCTTCTTCATAGGGGCTTGAAAAAAAGGCACTAGCAGCATGACTTAGATGATGTTCTGAAAAGTTTAATTTTTTAATATCATCAAAATTTTGATCTTGTTTCTTTAATTTATCAAAGAGAAACTTTTTTTGAAAAAGTTTCTCTTTGAGCCATATCGGCATTGACATAGAAAAAGACTTAAAACCTTTCGGTGAAAAGCCAATATAAGTTTCAAGCAATCTTTCAAATTTTAAAAAAGGTTTTTCATAAAATACAACATGATCAATTTCACTTAATTTTAAACTTGCTTCTTCTAACACATAAGAGATTGAATTTTTTGGATAACTTGAATCATGTTTTTTTCTTGTAAATCTCTCTTCCTGAGCAGCTGCAATAATTTCACCATCTATAATAATGGCTGCTGCACTATCATGATAAAATGCTGAAATTCCTAATACAGAAGTCATTTAAAAGATTAAAATAAAGTATAAATAAATGGAGCCACTGCTGTACCTTGCGAAAGTACCATCAAAGAACCAAATAAAAATAAGATTATTAAAATAGGAAATAACCAATATTTTTTTCTAACTTTAAGAAAACTATAAAATTCTTTTATAAACTCGATCATTAATATTGATTCTTCATGCTTTGAATATTATCTTTTCTATCAATCCAGTATGAAGTATTATTATTTTTTTTTAATCTCATAACATCTTTTCCAAATATTCTGAGAAGTAAACCAGTAGGAGTTATAATAATATAAAAAAAAAGCATCATTATGATTGGTGAAATAATTTTTCCCAATATAATTCCAAATTCAATCCATAATTTGTTTAACTTGGTAAATAAACTAGGTTTAATAATACTTATAATTAGAAATATTAAACTTATAAATATAGACCAAATTCTTATATCTTCACCTGATTTAAGTGGATATAAACCAATTATTAAAAACAAAGTAAAAAACAGTAGTCCAAAAATAATGTTTTGTTTCTGGTTAATTTTGTTTAGTTTTTTCATAAATTTTCATAGAAATTTTATTATACGCTTGAACTGTATAATGTCCATGTTTTTCAAAAGGAAATAATTTTAAAGGATCTTTTTCTTTTTTAAAGATTTCATCATCTATATCAATAAAATCTATTCTTAAATCAGTAATAATTTTTTTCACTTCATCTTTACGACCAAAATTTGAAGTTTTAAATTTATATCTTTCAAAAGATGGTAAATAAATAAAATATAACTTGCTATTATTCATTTTTACCAACTCATTAGTTAATTTAATTATTCTTTTAAAATTATTTGGTATAGGTTCTGTGTGATACAATAGCTTTCTAGTAAAACCTAGTTTAACAAATTTTATAATTTGAGAATATGAAATTCTATTTTTTGTTTGTTCTTTATTTTTTAGCAAACTTTTCTCTTCTAAAATTAATTCTTTTTTAAGAGACTCTGCTAATAAATTATCAATACGGTTTTGATATAATTTTAAATTTTGAGTAAAGTTTAAATCATCAAGATACCTATTTAATATTTTAATATTTAACTCATTTTTTAAATTTATATTGTCATTACCTTCAAAATAAAACCATAAAACTTTACTCACACCAGGGTTTAGGTATTCACGCAATGTTGCAAATTCAAGTAATGGTCCATTACCACCATATCCTAAATTTAAGACACTGTTTTTTGATAATTTTCTTAATCTAGATGCAATATCATTAGGTCTATTTACACATGCACCATGCACAAATGAGTCTCCGATTAAAACATAATCTATATTTTTATTATCCCATTCTTTATCTGGATTGTTAAACCCATATCTATCAGAGTCATAAATAAAATAATAACCATTTTCATTACATGAGATTGACTTTGAAAAGGAAATTCCTGACAGTGGAATAAATTTCTTCTCTTTGTCATCAATCTGATTTATTGGACTCATAGATAGAACAACATTATCATATAATTCTTTTTCATCTTTATAAACTTGATATACAGTTCTTGTGTCAAAATTATTTTTTATTTTTTGTTCATCTATAATTCTTATTTTTTTATAATTTTGAAAATGTATAAAACCCTCATAAAGGTACAGACTGAGAATTATGCTAGTGATAGTTATTATTGTATATTCCTGAATTATAGACCTAAAATTAATTAAAAAATAAAAGAATATAATTAAAGAAATTAATATACCACAAACAATTAAATTATCTTTTCTAATTAAGAAATTAGTTAATCCATCAGATCTAAAGATTACATAAATTAAGATCAATGAAAATATTACAATATAAAACCTAATTAAAAATTTAATCATTTCAATTATTTAACGAATTCAATATTTTTTTAGCAACAATCTTATTGCCATGTTTTGATAAATGCCCATCAAAAATCAAATAGGGTAATTTATCTGCATTTTTTTTATCATGCACATATTGATTTAAAGCAGGAAATGTATCTATAAATTCTACTTCTTTAAATTTTGAGAATTTTTCTTTAAGTAAATTAAACTCAATATAATATTGGGTCATATCTAGGTTCATTATTTGTTTTGAAAAATAAACTTCATATCTATAGGGAAATGAAACCAGTATAATTCTTTTTTTGTTGCGTATACAATAATCAATAATCTCACTGTATGACTCAACTAATTTTTGCCAATTTAAATTTTGTTTTAGCTCGTTTTTTTCATCTATAAATTTTATTTCCTCAAACTCAGCTTGGTAAAAATTTATAAAATCTTGATAATTTTTAACTTTATTTATATTCTTAAAATAGATCGATAAACCTCTAATTAATTGCGGGATAGCTAATTTAGCCCTAGATTGTAAATTACTTCTTCTAATACTCTCTATGCCACCAGTAGCGACAGAAGGCTTATCAATATAATTTTTTTCTCTAACATAAATCTTTGGCAAATGCCCAATAATAATTCCATTAAAATTTAACTTATCTCTTAAAATATTTAGTGTTCCATTAAACTGAGAAGGTGCATAGCCTTGAACTCCAGTGTTATAAATTTTTTTACCAGAAATATTCTCTAAAATTTTAGGCCATGTATCATTTATTGCAACTCCCATTCCCTCAGTAAAAGAGTCTCCTAAAGCAATAAAGTCATATTCGAATTCTAAAGAATTATTTTTATATCCATATTGATCTGTTTTCCAACTATAAATAAAATCATTTCCTCTATTATTTACAGATGAGACAATTGTATTTGGTTTAAATTTAAAATAAGGAGAATAATTTAAAGTTTCAATAACTTGATTAGGTTTAGTTCTAAAAAACTCACTAAAAGGAGTGATATTTCTATTTTTAATAATTCCTAAAGATAGAAAAAATTCAAAAATAAAAATTATAAAAAGTGTAAAGAAAATATTTGTATTTATAGCTTTAAATACAGGTTTGCTTATAAAATTAGTAATTAATATAATTAAGAAAAAAATAAATAATAATAAACTATAAAATAAATCTATAGAACTTTTATAGTTCATTGTTATTAAATGTGTGCAAAAGTAAAAAAAACCAATTAATAAAAAAATAATTTGTAAATAAGAGTTATATTTTTTTTTTAAATTCATATTAATTTAGATTTTAATAACTAAAAAAAAGGGAAGTTAAAACATATTTAATTTTTTATTTTTTTGATTTAACAGACTTAAATATGTGTGTACAAAATCTAATATTACAAAGAATTATAAAATTTTAATTGTTTTTTATTCGCAGCACCAAGAGGTGAGCTATCTAAATATAAGATGTACATGTCTACTGAACTGACATAATATTGTATCCAATTTCGTTTAAATAATGATTTTAAAAACTTCACATTGGCAGCTCTACCATCAACACAAATAATTGTACCTGGTTTTAAAAAAAATTCTATCTTTAAAATATCACAAGACATGGGCATATAATCATCGTGGCTAATAGTGATACCGTTAATTTTACCTTTGATATTAAATTGATCTGGGGCATCAAGAAAAATGAAATCAGGATTACATAAAGGTAATTCTTTATATTCTGTACAAATACGACCCTCAAATTTTGTCATTTGCACCGGTGAGTAAATAAAATTTACTTTTGATTTAATTTTAATTTTATCAATTCTATTTTTAGATATTTTCATATATTTTTTTTCATTATCCACAGAAAAAATTTCAAAAGGGTTTTGGAACCTCATTTTTTTTTTAGCTTGATTTTTTTCAAAAACCTCCCATCGATAATCTTTAATATTTTTTTCCATTGCTAAAGCCATTATTAAAGTTGACCAACCTGATCCAAATTCTAAAATCGTTAGTCTTTTATTTAGTGTTATTAGCTTATATAGAAAATATAGATCAAATATTTCTGGTTCATATGGTTTTATATTTTTCTCTATAAAAAGTGGATTTTTTGACAAAGCACCTTTCAAATCAATTTTTAAAAGGCTTTTGATAAATTTATAAGCTTCTTTTTGATTGATAATAGGTAGTCTAGGTTTTTTTAAATGCATTTAATTTACAGATTAATTAAAAATAATTTATATTATGTTGAAGTTAAGGTTTTTTAATTCCGATAGCAATATAAAACTTTCTTTCTGATTTAAAATTACCATTAACAAAAAATTTTTTGTGTGAAAAATTTGTAGCCTCATCTAAAAGAAAATATAATTTAAATCCATTTTTTTTAAATTGTTTTTTCATTAAATCAAATGAAAATCTATTTATGTTATAAGGATTTTTTACATTTTTTGTTTGGATGCGATTTTGCGATTTTGTATCAATAAAAGTCCTAAGGATAATTAATTTTTTGGTTGTTTTAAAAACATTTCTTAAAACACGATTTGGATAATCAGTATGTTCTAATACAGCACTTAAGACTGTACAATCACAAATTCTTAAGCTATTTTTTTTTTCAATATTTGAAATTTTATAATTAAATGATAATTTTTTAAGTTTAATTTTCTTACCACTCTTTCCCTCTTTAAATTTAATTGATTTACCGACTAAATTATTTTTATAATTATGAACCTTTTTTATTTTAGATAAATAATTTAATCCTATTTTTATAAACTCTTCATCTAGATCATATCCAAAATAATCTAGCTTTAATTTTCGTAAATATATTTCTTTAAATAATTGAAAATAATTACACCCTAAATCATTAATTTTCTTAATATTAAAATTAACAATAATATCACAAACATTCTTACACCATTTAAGCCTTACTTTTTGGCTTCTATATTTGTATAATTCAATCTGTTTTGAACCAATTGTCTTGTGAGAACAAGTTTTTGTCATGATTTTTAAGCTCATCTTAAAAAATTTTACCTAATACTTTTTACTCCAACTATAAATTTAGAGTCTACAATATTTAATTTTTTACTATTAAAAAGTAAATATTTTTCTTTTTTTATTTTTTTTGCAAAATTCATTATGAATTTTTTAACACTCAATCCTTTTCCAGAGCAAATATTTAATGGGCCAGAATAATTATTATTTATAACTTTTATAATTTGGTCTGATGCTTCTTCTACATTTATAAAATCTTTAACTTGTGAACCTTTGGAAAGTTTGGCAAATTTATTTTTTTTGATTTTTGATAATACAAAAGAAACTAATTTTTGTTTTGGCTCTCCCTTGCCATAGAGATAAAATATTCTACACCATGAAAAATTAGTTTTCGATGCTATAAACAAATCTTTACAATAATTGTACAACAAAATTTTTGTTCCGGTGTATATTGAGTTTATTTCGGTGCTATCGTTAGGTTTTAATTTTCTGCTTTTATTTTTGTACTCTAAACATGTACCAATGCCAATAAATTTTTTTACATTTTTTATTTTACAAGCTGTGGCCAAACGCATACTTCCATTTAGACAATCAAAATTTTTGTAAGAATTAAAATATTCGCCAGGTTTTGCAAACCATGCCAAATGCAAAACGACATGATCTTTTTTCAAAATTTTTAAATAATATTTAATATTTAAATTAAATAAATCTTTCACAATTAAACATTTAAATCCTTTAACTTTTTTTCTTGTTATCAAAGTTATAGAAAAATTTTTTTTATCAATTTTATTTAAAATAGATTTTCCTAAAAAACCTGTTCCACCTGTAATTAACAAGTTAATTTTTTTTTTAAATAATTTCGACATTTGGAATGGGAATTATAAACTTTGTTCCATCTTTTTTTAAAAAATCATTTTGTGCTATAATTTCTCTTTTTAAATTCCATGGCAATATTAATAAATAATCGATTTTATTTTTCTTCAAATAGTCTGGGTGATATATGGGTATCAAGCTTGTTGGCATATATTTATTTTGTTTAGATGGTGCCAAATCCACGACAGCGTCAATTAAATCAGAGTTAATGCCACAAAAATTTAAAAGGGTATTGCCTTTAGCGGCTGCTCCATATGCAATAATTTTTTTGTTATTTAATTTGATTTCTTTTAATAAAGAATTCAATTTATTTTTAATATTTTCAACTCTATATTTAAAATCATCATAAGTTTTTAACGACTCCATATTAAATAATGTTTCTTTACTTAACAAGATATCAACATTTTTTGAAATAGATCTCTTTGATTTTTTTTTACACCCATATACTCTAATACTTCCTCCATGTGTATTTAATTCTTCTACGTTAAATACTTTTAAATTATTTTTTTCAAAAATTTTTTTTACAACACTTAAAGATAAGTATGAGAAATGTTCATGATAAATTGTATCAAACTGATTAAATCTTAACAAATTTAACAAATGAGGGAACTCCAAAGTAATTATACCCTCATCTTCTAACAAAATTTCTAAAGAAGATGTAAAATCATTAATATCAGGAACGTGGGCATATACATTATTCCCTATAATCAAATCTGCTTTACGATATTTTTCACACAGCTTTAAAGAGTTATGCTTAGTAAGAAAAATTTTTTCACAATTTATCCCAATTTCTTCAGCTTTAACAGCTGTACTGAGTGTTGGTTCAATTCCTAAACAAGGTATTTTTTTTTTTTTAAAATTTTTTAGTAAATAGCCATCGTTAGATGCAACTTCGATTACAAAACTATCTTGTCCTAAGTTTTCTAATTTAATTATTTTATCCACATATTTTTTTGCATGATTTAACCAGCTTTGAGAAGTGCTGGAAAAATAAGCATAATCATTACTAAAAAATTCTGTCTTATTTGCAAAATCCTCCGTCTGTATAAGCCAACATTTTTCACATATCAAAATTCTTAAAGGATACTCTTTTTGTTTTTTTTTTTATTTTTTTCTGAAATATAAGAATTTGCAGGAGACATTACCCCAAGGTCAATAAATTCTTTTTTCAAACTACTTTGACAAAAGCGACAATTCATCAATAAAAATGTTTATTGCTTATAATTGGTAAATTTTTATCTTTTTCACTTATGGAGTTTATTTTTAAAGGCCAATTAATATTTAAACTTTTATCCAAAGGATTAATTCCTTTATCTAGACTAATATCATAAAAATCAGAATGAAAATAAATCAAATTTGTATTGTTTTTTAAAGTTTGATATCCATGTGCAAATCCATGAGGTATATATATTCCTAGAGAATTTTCTTCACTTAAATTTATAGAAATATATTTTTTGAAAGTTTTTGATTTTTTTCTTACATCTATAATTACATCAAAAACTTCGCCAGAAACACATGATACAATTTTTTTTTCTTTTGATGGCCTACATGAAAAATGCATTCCTCTTACTGTTCCTTTTTTAAAATTTTTTGAATAATTAACCTGCTTTAAATTAAAATTTAAACTACTTAATTGTTTATCACAATATTTCCTTGAGAAGGAACCTCTTTCATCTTTGAATTCAAGAAAACTTAAAATTTTAATATCATTTAATATTGGATGTTTTTTGCTATATATTTTCATGTTTAAATTTTAATTCATTATCAATTACAGAATTACTAATTAAATTATTCAAATGATTTAATCTCATATATTCAGTTTCTCTAAAATTTGGCAATAAGTCACTGCATTTATTAAGGCCAACTACTAATTCATCGATAGTCTCGTCTAATGTCATTTCACATCTATGATCTGGTGCTAATTTATGAAATTTTCTAAAATCAACTTTGTAAGATCTTTTGTCAGGAGAAGCGTTTTTATTTATTGAAAGTGAACAGTTTGTAATTTTTTTTGAAGTTTTTTCTGCTAAATCTTTAATCTGATAATTCCACTGGTCAGAACCAACATTAATAAACAAGCTTTGCAAATCATTTAAATTTATCCTTGAGCTACTCCAATCAATTGCTCTTGCCATATCTTTTACATGAATAAGTGGTCTAAATGGGCTTCCATCACTAAGTATTTCAATTTTTTTCTTTTTAAGGGCGCTGGCCACAAAATCATTCAATACTAGGTCCAAACGAACTCTTGGTGAAAAGCCACAAGCAGTTGCAAATCTTAGAGATGTTAAAGTAGTTTGTTCAAGAGATATGTCTTTTGAAGCTTCTTCAAAATCAATTTTTGATCTTGCATATGCTGTTAACGGCTTAAGTTCATCTGTTTCAGATCTTGGATGAGAAGACCCATCTCCATACACACTACAACTTGATGCAAAAGTAAAAGTTTTGACTTTCATTTTGATCGATTTTTTTAAAATATCTATACTTGCATGAAAATTAATATCATCTGTTATTTTCTCAAATTTATTGCCAATAGGATCATTAGAAATTGCAGCAAGATGAATTACATGATCAATACCATTCAGAATATTTTCATCAAAATTTCTTACATCAGCAATATGTTGAAAATCTAAAAATAAATCTGGATTATAATTAACACCTTTAATTAAATTTCCAAATAATCCAATATCGTATCCAATAATTTTTTTTTCTGGATATTTTTTTTTTAAAAATTTGGATACAATAGTTCCAACGTAACCTAAATTACCAGTAATTAAATAACTCACTTCCAGACTTTCCAGTAAGCTTTATTGTTTTGCCAAAGTTCATTCAAATATCTTTTCTCTCTCAAAGTATCCATAGCTTGCCAAAAACCTTTATGTTTAAAAGCATATAATTCACCTTCTTTTGCAAGATACCTTAATGGTTCTTCCTCCCAAACAGTTTGGTCATTTTTGATATAATCAAATATGTTGTTTTTAAGAACAAAATATCCTCCATTTATATACCCTCCATCCCCTTTTGGTTTTTCATTAAATTCTATGACTTTATGATTTTTATTTGCTAGAACTGATCCAAATCTTCCTGGGGGCAAGATTGAGGTAAGAGATGCTTTTCTTTTATGATTTTTGTGAAACTTAATAAGTTCATTAATATTAACATCTGACAGCCCATCTCCATAAGTAAATAAAAAATCTTTCTCTTTTTTTAGATATTCTTTTATTTTCAACAATCGACCGCCTGTCATTGTTTCAACACCAGTATCAATTAAGTTTATTTTCCAATTTTCTACATTTTTTTTTAAAATTTTTATTTTTTCATTTTTAATATCAATTTCTAAATTTGAATTATGTAACGCATAGTTATAAAAATATTCTTTAATTAAATATCCTTTATAGCCACAGAGTATATAAAAATTATTTATTCCATAAAAACTAAGATGTTTCATTATATGCCATAAAATAGGTTTTCCTCCTATTTCAACTAATGGCTTAGGTTTTAAGTCTGTCTCTTCACTTAGTCTTGTTCCATATCCTCCTGCTAAAATTACTGCTTTCATATTTTAAATTTTTTTATTATTAAATCCTCAACTTTTTCTAAAATAAAATGCCCAATAAAAATATGGCATTCTTGAATTCTTGCAGTGTTATTTGAAGAAACTACCAAGTGATTATTAGATATTTTTTTAGCTCTACCTCCTCCTTTGCCTAAAAAGCAAACTGTATAAATATTTTTTTTATTTGCTTCTTTAATAACTTTTAGAATATTTTTGGAATTTCCAGAAGTTGAAATGCAGATTAGAATATCATCTTTTTTTGCTAGTGATTGAAAAGGTCTCAAAAAAATATCATCAAAACTATAATCATTGCCACATGCTGTTAATGTAGATGTATCCTGAGCTAAAGAAAGTGCAGGTATAGGGCTTCTATTAACATGCGGTCTTAACCTAACAGTGAATTCAGCTGCTAAATGCTGTGCATCTGCGGCCGAGCCGCCATTTCCACAAAATAACAGTTTTCCACCTCTTTTTAATTTTTGTGTTATATTTTTAATTATATATGTTATTTCGTTAGACATTTTGATTAAGTCTTGATGCGCAACAATATTTTCTTGTAACTGATTTAGTAAATCAATATCAATTTTCGGCATTATATTAATTTTTAATATGAGCCCTTAATTTTTGAGCAACCGGTAATTCGTCATCAATTATTTTTCCAAGCGATGGACTGCCTAAAGAAATTAAAACTTTATTAATTGAATCACAAAGATTTTGCATTCCCGTCATTTCTAGAGAAGCTGATTGATCAGATCCATACATTGTTCTATCTAATGTAATATGTCTTTCAAGTGAAGTTATACCTAAAACTACTGCAGCTACAGATATGATGACACCATTTTCGTGCCCACTATAACCTACATTACAGTTAAATTCTTTTTTTAATTGGTTAATGGTAATTAAATTAGCATCCTCAGGCTTCATTGGATAAGTTGACACGCAATGCATTAGCTCAAAACTACAATTATTTTTTCTAAAAATTTTAACAGCATTATCAATATCATTTTTTGTAGACATACCAGTAGAAATAAAAGTATGCTTACCTCTTTCTGCAACCTTATTTAAAAAAATTTTATCAACAATCATCGCTGAAGCAATTTTATGAAATTTTAAATTATAAGTATCTAAAAATTCTAAACTTTTGATATCCCAAGCTGAAGCAAACCATTCTAATTTTATTTCTTTACAATATTTTTGTATTTCATCATACTCAGCCTTCTCAAATTCAAGACCTATTTTTTGTTCCCTTGTAGTTGTGCCCCAAGGACTCTCTCTAGGTGTATCTAATGTTTTTTTATCATAAACAATATCAATAGTTCTTTTCTGAAATTTTACAGCATCAAATCCAGAATCTTTAGCGTTTTTAATTAATTTTTTAGCTATATCCATATCACCATTATGATTAATTCCTATTTCTGCAATTAAGAAGGGTTTTTTCATTTTAAGTTGTTAATTACACTAGAATAAACTAAAAAAAACCAAATGTATATGAAAAAACTTTCATTTAATTTAAAAAATCAAAATATTATTATAACAGGTGGCAGTGGTTTTTTAGGAAATCAAATTGTAGGGGCTTTATTAAATGAAAAAGCTAAAGTCTTTGTCATAGATTTAAAAAAACCAAAAAATAAACTAGCAAAATATTTTAAAGCTGATGTTACAAATGAAAAGGAATTAATCAATATATTGAATTTATTTAAAAAAAAAAAAATTAAAATAGATGTTTTAATAAATAATGCAGCAATAGATTACATTCCCAAAAAGTTAAAAAGAAAAAGATTAGAATTAGAAAATTTTCCAAATGATTTATGGGAGAAAGATTTATCAGTTAGTTTAACTGGGGCCTATCTTTGTACAAAAGTATTCGGAACATATATGTCTCAAATGAATAAGGGTAATATTTTAAATATATCATCAGACTTAGGAATAATTGCTCCCGATCAAAGAATTTACAAAAACACCGGTTTTGTAAAACCAATTACTTATTCAGTAGTAAAACATGGAATAATAGGACTTACAAAATATACAGCATCTTATTGGGGTAAAAAAAATATAAGATGTAATGCTATTGCACCCGGAGGAATTCATAACAAACAAGACAGATCATTTATTAAAAAAATAAATCAGTTAATTCCACTAGGAAGAATGGCAAAAAAAAATGAATATAACGGATTAATTTTATTTCTTTGTAGTGATTTATCATCCTACATGTCAGGTTCTGTAGTTATTGCTGATGGGGGTAGAACAGTTATATAAAAGAATATTTAATTTTTATAGATTTCAAATATGATAACTAAATAATTTCTAATAAAATTTACTGATAATTTTTTTTACATAGATTTAGTTTGACCGCCATCTAATTTAAACAATGAACCTGTAATAAATTTACTATTATTTTCACTAAGCATTTTACAAATTCCGAATATATCATCAATTGATCCAAATTTGTTTACTGGAACATTGTTTTTTATATAAAATGCTGTTTTTTTTGGATCATTTTGCATTTTTATATCCCAGGTAGAGCCCTCAAAAAATATATTTCCTGGTAAAATGCCATTAATTACAATTCCGTCTTGAGCTAATTCTCTAGAAATAAGTTTTATATAAAAATTTAATGCAGATTTTGCAATTGAATATCCTATTGGAGCACCCTCAATGCTTTCAAGACCACAAATTGATGAAATACAAATTATCTTACTTTCTGATTTTTTTAAAATACTTTTTGATTTCTCAACTAAAGATGCTGTTGATAAAAAATTGTATTTAAAAGCATTCGTAAAATTTTTGTTATTTTTTTTAAAGTTACTACTACCTAAGTTACAAATTAAAAGATCAATGAAATTATATTTTTTTTTTAGTTTTTTAATTAATAAATTAATTTTTTTTTCATCTGTTAAATCTCCAAGATAGTAATCACAACCCAATGTTAATGAAACTTTTTTTAATTTAGATCTATTTGTTCCATTAATAACAACGTTATAACCTATTGATTTATATTTTTGAGCAAGATAATAACCAATTCCTGATGATGACGCAGATATGAAAACTATTTTTTTTTTAAGCATCATTAAATTGACTCAAATATTTTAAATTTATTTTAATTTCGTTCATATGTTGATTGGTTTTTGACCTTGCTGTTTGTAATATTAAGTTTTGTTCGTATTTTATTTTTTTTAAATTTCTAAAAAGTTTTAAAAAATTTGCATTACCTTTTCCTAATCTAATTGTTTTGCCATTCTTTTTTCTATCCTTAATATGAATATTAACAATATAATCTCCATAACATTTAAATTCTTCATCAATTTTATAATCAAGTGCAGCACTATTACCAACATCATAATTTATACCAAAAAAATTTGGATCAAACTTTCTAATAAAATTTTTAAGTTTTTTTGGAGGAAAATCTGACTCAAAAATTAATTTTACATTTGAATTTTTTAAATACTTAATTATTTCATCACAAGATTTTATAAGATTCTCTTCATCTTTATAATTTTGAATTGAGCCATTATCTACTAGGGGAACAACAATATATTTTATACCTAATACTTTGCAACTATTTATAATTTTTTTTAAATCTGTAATTAATTTTTTATTATCTTTAATTTTCCAGAATGGCTTTTGCATGAAACAGTCGCCTGTTAAAGAATTTATCTTTATAGAATATTGTTTAGATAATTTTTTTATTTCTGACTGACCTTTTTTTGTCAATATAGGATTATTAATTAAGTTTTTATAATCTAAAGTCCATTCTATTGACGTGAGACCTAATTTATTTACCTTTGCAAATTCTATCCTCCAATTTTTTTCTGGAAAAGATTGTATTTTATTATTTATAATTTTTGAAAGTCTGCCTTGCATGACTCCATAATCAAATTTCATTTTAATTCCTCTACTAATTCAAGGTATGCTCCCTCTGGCGTTTTACAATATGTCATAAGTACATTTCCATCAGATGAAACTCCGGGTCTTGAGTTAAATTTAACATTTTTTTTAATTAGTTTGTTATAAAGGGAATTAAGGTTTTTAACAGTTATAGAAATATGCGTAAAACCATTAGTGTATGGTTTTATGTTAATTAATTTAGTTTTTGGTTTATTTTTAAAATATAGAAGTTCTAATAAGTTGTTATTTTTATCTTTTAGTTTGTAAGTTTTTAATTTAACATTTTTATAGAGCATAATTTGGTTGATTAGATTACCTTTCTCATTCATCTCTTTATGTATTTTAAATTTTAAATACTTTGTCCAAAATATTAGTGATTTATTTAAATTTGTAGTAACAAGTCCAGTGTGTCGAATTATACTCATTTTTTAAACAATATATTTATATTCTTTTTTAAAATTTCTGTGCCTTCTATAATTGCATTTTTTGAAATAGTTATTGGTGGTCCAATTTTTATTGACTCTCTACCTGTATAAACAATTAATAGTCCATCTTTCATACACAGCATTGCCAATTTTTTTAATTTTAAACTAATATTTTTTTCATTTTTGCTAAAAATCAATGCAGCAACAAGACCTTTTCCATAAACACTTATTAAATCTGGGAATTGATGTTTTATCTTGAGCAAATAACTGTGCAATAATTTACCATTTACTTTTGCTTTGAGAGTTAAATTTTTTTTTTCAATTTCCTCTAAAACAGCTAATCCAGCACTACAGCTTATAGGGTTAGCTGAATTAGTGCTGCTCATGTTTCCAATGTCTGGTAAATCCATTATTTTTTTTTTACCTATAACACCAGACAAAGGAATTCCACCTCCCATCCCTTTTCCACAACAAATTAAATCTGGTATAATATCATAATGATTAAACCCAAAACTTTTTCCTGTTCTGCTAAAACCTGATTGCATTTCATCAAAGCAAACTAAAATATCATTTTTTTTGCAGATTTTATAAAGAAGTTTGATGTACTTTTTTGGATAAAAGATTGCTCCCCACCCCTGAAAAGTTTCTAGCATTATTCCACAAATATCTTTTTTTAAATTAATTTTTTTTATGAGTTTTTTTATTGATCTTTCTAAAAATTCTTCTTCATTCTTGTTTTTAATTAACCACGGATAAGGGAAAGCAATGTGATGAATATCTTTATCATGATATCCAATCCATTCTTTCTGTTTCTGATTTCCACTCATCATCTGAGCTGCCATAGTTCTTCCATGCCAATTTCCATCAAAACATATAACACCCAATCTTCTTTTCTTTTTTTTTTGTCCATACAATCTCATCAATTTAAAAGCAGCCTCTGTAGCTTCTGTACCTGCTGACATAAGGAAAGCTTTTTCAAAACCTTTTCCACAAAATTTAATTAACTTTTTTAAATATCTAGCTCTTATTTCGTTCATATAGGCATAGCTATGTATAAGATTAGAGTTAAGTGATTGATTAATATATTTTTTAATTCTTTTGTTTGAATGACCAGTATTTGCAACAAATATTGTAGATGTGAAATCAATAAATTTATTTCCTGCTATATCATAGACATTAAAATCTTTTGCCTTGGACCATACAATTGGTAGTTGACCATGCATAGATCTTGATTCTACAATACCAAGTTTTTTAATTAATCTGTTTGTGCCAGGAGCTGGTATTTTGGTTAATATTTTTATGTTATTGGTTTTAATTATTTTTTTTGACATAAAAATTCTATATATTTAAAATCACTAATAGTATCTATCTCGGGTGTATAAGAAGTTTCGTAAGCTTTTACTTTTTTTCCAAAAAGTAATTTGTTTTTAATAACAAATTTTTTTTTATAAATATCTATCACTCCATTTGGAGTATAAGTTTTGCTAAAATTTTGTCTAGGGGAATTAATTTCATCCATACTCAATTTTAAATTTTTAAGTGATTTTAATTTTTTATTAATTATTTCAACAGACTTGTAAGATGTCTCGGACATTTCGTGAACCGATCTTAAAGAACTACAATTTGATTTATTGAATTCTTTAATTGCTAAGTCTAAATCTCTTGTTTCTCTTAAAGGCGTTGTTGGTCTTATGTGTGCTATAAAATCATATTTGAAATCAATATTTTTTATAGCATGCTCAATCATTTCATAATCTGTTGAACCATCTAAGCTTAAACTTTTTGGTCTAAATAAAATCTCTACAGGTCCAAATTTTCTAGATAAATTTGCATATTTTATAGAGTCTGTAGTAACAAAAATTTTTGATATATATTTTGATTTCAAACATGATTGAATCGACCACGCAATTAACGGTTTGTTGCATAATAATTTAATATTTTTGTTTTTAATGGATTTTGATCCAGATCTAGCAGGAATGATTGCTATTGTTTTTTTGGATATCATGATTGAGATTTTGATAATGTCTATATTTATTATTCCATAAATTTTATTATAACAATAAACATCTAAGCTAAATTATTACTTTTTATAGCCAAATAATTCAAAATCTTTTTTATAATATTCATAAACTTGATCTTTAAATTTTTGAGTAAAATGATATTCTGTTTTTTCTTTATTGGATTTATTTAAAATATTAAGATTACCACAATTTATATCAAGAATTTTATTAATTTTTTCAAAGTCCTCGTCTAAATTTTCAAACTTTCCTATAAAATCCACTATAAGATTGTCATCAAAATCAGTTAAATATTCATGCTGTTTTTTTGTCTTATTATTCATTTCAAGAGTCCAATAATCCTCTAATGATAGTTTGTTTGCCAACTGATGAAATTTATGATTTTTTTGTCTTTTTATATAAATATAATGACTAACTACTAAATCATAGGGGTTTCTAACAAATGAGAATTTGAAATATTTACTATACAATTCAAGACCTAAATAATTTTGAATATCTAAAGCTGTTGAGTGTTTATGAAGACCATTTATCCAAGTATTACCATTATGATGTAGTTTAAAAATTCTGTTAATTAGGTTTACAATATTTCTTGTTATAAAATATTTTTGAGAAATTTTTTCTACAAACCTGGAGTGGTTCATCAACTTTTCAGACACGGATGTTCCAGCTGTTTTAGGTATATGTATATATATAAATTTTTTTGAATGAGAAATATTCATATAAAATCATTATCTAATAAAAATTTTTTTCAGTGCATAAATCAAGCCAATTGAGC
>CERI01015513.1_pt1 | contig 44611 bp, 23 predicted proteins | sample 350261 | NCBI WGS metagenome assembly CERI01 (sample SAMEA2620979, study PRJEB7988) | marine metagenome | isolation source: saline water (ENVO:00002010), including
TGGAACTCCAAACAAAAACACATTTAAATAAACTAATGAATAACGAATTAGAATAATTCCAGAATAATTCCAAAAATAAACAATAAATAACGAATAAACTAATATCTATAATCATTTATAGGGAGTGAGGGGGAAATTAAATATGTTTAAATGTGTTTTTTCTAGGACTTCTAACCTTGGAACTCCAAACAAAAACACATTTAAATAAATTAACGAATTCCAAAAAATAACGAATAATTCCAAATAAATCTTGAATTATAGAATTAATAATAAAAGATAAAATAATGAAAATAATTTTTCATATAAAAAAAAAATGATTTAATTTATTATGTACGACTTACGTTATCAAAATTTTGAAAAACTACTTAACTATAAAATTTCTCAATTATATAAACCTATAAAAAAGAGAGAATTGTCTGAAAAATTACCATTAGATATTGAAAAAATAAATAGACAATTTATTAAAAAATAATGTTAGAAATTGAGAAGTTTATATGGTCTAAACTTAAACAAAAACAAGAACCAATTTATGAAGATTGGCATGATGAATTATTATTCACATATGAAGAATATAAAGAAAGATTAGATAAAATTAATAAATATAGAGACACATTAAAATTTTTAAGAAAAAATAGAGGTATTAAACAACGAACTGATAAATGGTACAACGCTCGTCTTGATATGTTAACTGCTAGTGATACATACAGTGGTATTAAAGAACATAAATCCTTAATTCGTAAAAAAGCACTTAAAGACAATACTTCTTTTACATCAAATGCTTTATATTGGGGTGTAGCATTTGAACCTGTTGCTTCTAAAATTTATTCATTTTTAAATAATAGAGTAAAATTATATGAGTTTGGATTAATTAAATATGATGAATATGATCATTATGGTGCTTCTCCTGATGGTATCTCAGAATTAGGAATAATGTTAGAGATTAAATGTCCAATTTCTCGAGAAATAAAAAAAGGTAATATACCTATAAAATATTATGCTCAAATGCAAGGTCAAATGGCTGTATGTCATTTAGATGAATGTGATTATGCAGAATTCTCATTTGAAGAAATTGATGCGAAAAGTTTTATAGAATTAAATGAAAAAGAAACATTTTGTGGAATGATAGTAGAAAAAGAAGATGGAACATTTGAATATAGTAGATTAAGAGAAAATCCAAATCTATGTTATTTTCAACATATAAATACTCCACATAAAAAAATAATTTATTGGAAATTAAAAGAATATAATATTGAAAGAGTCTATCTTGATAAAGATTTATGGTATAATGATTATTTACCTAAAATTAAAGAATTTTGGAATAAAGTTAGTTCATATGAAGGTGAACCAAAATATTCTTATATCGAAGATGATGATTAAAATATTTCAAGAATCTTTACAACCATCATTCACTAATAAAAAATCAATTTTGTTTTCTGTATCAGGATCCATATTAATATCTGTTATATCTTCAATCTCTAATTCATTTAAACGATACATTACTGGAAAATGTGTAAATTTATTATCTGATTTCGGTTCTTTACAAAAACTCTTATATTTTTCATTTGATTTCATTTTATCTGGATCTTCTACTCCTTCAAATCTTGTACCACAACCACAAAATAATTTGTGGTTTTTATTACATTGAATAAATGTACTTTGATGTTTCTCTATACTAAATGGTTCTTCATTTAATATTTTAATCATATCAACAATACCTTTAATATTTGGTTTAGGTTGATTATTTCTTTCATTTTCTTTGATTTTCATAAAGAGATTCATATTTTCTGGTAATTTATTTAAAAAATATTCTGAACAAACAGGTGGATAAAATGCTACTTTATTTTTATCATACATCGGATAAACTATCATCATTTTTGTATCTACATTTGTTTCACAATCAGAACCTATACAAGAAAACGAAATATTACCAGTAGATCTATTTTGTCTTTCATAAGGTTTAATATTTTCGGTAAGAGTATCAAATTCTGTATATTTATATGCTTTATCACCATGATTATTTTTATAAAATCGATTTGGATATTGAAGAAGTATTACATAAACAGGTGCTAATATTGAATGACTTTTAATAATTTTATTATTACTATTTTTTGATTCATTTGTAATTAAATCTTTATAACCTTCTTTTTCCATTTGATTTAAACTATTTTTAATATGTTTTCTCATTTCATTTATTGATGTTGGTTCTATTGACTTTAAATCATGTATTGTTGTTTTACATAATAATTTTTCTTGTAATAATTTCATAGGATCATTATATCCTTTATCATTCCATTCCTCTTTTGTAACACCTTTAAATTTAAATGATAGAAATGATAATAATAATTCATTCTTTAAATTTGATCTCCCTTCATATTTCGTTGATACATAATTATAAGTATAAGGATCATGAAACCAAATATTTCTTTTATGTTTTGTCATTTGTGAGAAAACTTCATGTGTTGAAGATTTAGAATCTTTATCAGAATCTTGAAAAGTTTCGATTTTACACTGAAAAGCTGTTAACAAAATAATTATTATAATTGCAATTATAATAAACAAAATATGTTTAAAAGACATTATTTGTATTATAAAAATAAATAAATAAATTCAATTTATGAACTAGGTAAAGGTGTTTGATAAATATGACCTTTAATATTTTCTTCTGTTTGACCTGTACTTGAACCATCCCATGTGTTTTTATGATAATGCACTAATGGTGCATAATTTGTTAATTCATTTTTAACAGGATAAATTCCATTGACTATACTCTTTCCATCAGAATCCTGTGTATATGAAAATTTTGTAGGTATAAAACCACTAGTATTTATACCTCCGTCAGCATTATGTGTATATTGATCAATTGTTGGATAATTTGACATAGTAGATAAATCTATTTTTTCATTTAATTTTGTTGTTAAACTAGTACTATCACTATTTATATTAAGAGTATCATCTAAATTATAATATTCATTTACATATATATTATTTTTAATTTGAATATTACCAGGTGTATCATTTGTACCACCTTCTTTTTGTATAACTAAATTTCCATTTTCATTATCAACATTAAATTTATAACATGTTTCATCATTACATATTTTTAAACCCGATTTTATTGTTACATCTTCTACAGCATCAATATCTATATTTTTTACACTTAATGGATCACCAATTATATAATCAAAAGGAGTATTGTCTCCATTTTTTGTAATAGGTATAATTGATTCAGTTGTAACATAACTATTTAAATTAGTATTTAAACTATCAGTTGTAACATAACTATTTAAATTAGTATTTAAACTATCAGTTGTAACATAATTTGTTAAATCAGTTTGAAATTTATCATCTTGTGTTTTTATTTTATCACCAATATATTCACTTACATTTGATGAATCACTTATATCACCAATTTTTGTATCAATACTTGTTTTTACAACTTCTACTTCTTCAGAAACAGGATCTACTTTTTCATCAAGACGTGGAATTAAAACATTAAAAATATCTTCAGATAAAGCAAAATATACAAATAAAACAATTATTGCTAAAATCAATATAACAGTTATAAAGAAAACTATTTCGTACATTATTTTAATTCATAATTTGAAAAAAAAAACTTTCCAAACATTATTCATAATTTAAAAAATATTATTATATTAATATTTCTAATTCTTTTATTCCACTCTTTTCACTCATTATTTCATCATTTTCACTCATTATTTCATCATTTTCACTTTCATTATCAATGATTTCGTTAATTGAATAATCTTCTTCTACATCAAATAAACTTCCATTTTCAATATTATCAATTAAATTACCACCTTTTTTTACTAATTTTTTTGCTAATGCTCCATTTTTATCAATACATCTTAAAGTATTCGGATTACATATTTTATTCGGTGGACATTCTATATCATCACATGTTTTCTTTCCTTTCTTTTCTTCTTTAACTTCTTCTACCTTCTTTTCCTCTTTAACTTCTTCTTCCTCATATTCTACCTTCTTTTGTTCTTTAACTTGTTCTATTTTCTTTCCTTTCTTTTCTTCTTTAACTTCTTCTACCTTCTTTTCTTTCTTTTCTTCTTTAACTTCTTCTATCTCTTCTTTTTCTTCTTTTTTAACATGTATTTTAGTAGTTTTTTTAGTATCTTCTAAAATAGGTTGAAGTTGATCAATTTCATGAATAGGATCATTAACTTTTTCATCATATAAATTATAATGAACTTGAATACCCATAGCTTCTAATTCTTGTGTTAAAAGTTTAAAAGAATACGGAATTTGTATTCTAGTAAAATCATCTACTGGTGAATCTAAATCTGATGTAAATGCATCTGTTCCTGATCTACGAGATATAAGTTGTGTATATTTATCACTTCTTTCCATCATACTTTCTTTCAAAAACATCCCTAAACCATGTGATAATAATACATCTTTCTCCATTTCTCCTATTTTTAAACCACCATGTTTACGTCTACCAGAAGTAGGTTGACGAGTAATAAATTGTTTAGGACCAATGAGACCTCTAGCATTAATTTTATCAGCAACCATATGTTTTAAACGGAAATAATAAACAGGTCCTATAAAAACAGAAGTATTAATTTGTTTACCAGTAAATCCATCATATAATATTTCATTTCCATATTTTTCAAAACCATGATCTTGTAATTCATCAAACATTTTCTCTTTATCAAATGGTAAAAATACAGTACCATCCCCTGTTACTCCTTTTTGACAACATAATTTAGCAAAAACACATTCAACAATATGACCTATTGTCATTCGTGAAGGAAAAGCATGAGGATTCATTATAATATCAGGTATAAGTCCATCTTTTGTAAAAGGCATATCTTTTTCATCAAAAATACGACCTAAAACACCTTTTTGTCCATGACGAGAAGAATGTTTATCACCATATTCGGGTCTTCGAACTTTAAGGAAACGTAATTTACAAATACCATTATTATTCGATACTTGATTTGAAATAAAAACTTTATCAATAATACCATAATAATTATCATCCGTTATAAAAGATTTATCTATATATTCCTTCTCTTTCACTGATTTTTGGAAAATACCATCTTTTACAACTTTAATTACATCTCTTACCAATACCATTCCTATCACTGCTACATCACTTCCTTCGGGTATAAATGTTCCTTCTTTAATAAAACCATCATCTGATAACATTGAATAATCAGCTTTGTTATTAAAACCAATAACATTAATATTATTTTTTTTAAGAGTAAGAGGATTAACAAATATAGTTCTTTCATAAGGGGATTCTTTTTTAGCAGTTAAAGAGACAGATTTATAATAATTAATTTTTTCTAAACCTCGATCTATAGCTCCGCGATTAATCATAATACTATCTTCTTGATTAAAACCTGTATAAGACATAACTGCTACAATTAAATTAAAACCATTAGGCATTTCATCACTTTCTGTTAAATTTGATAATTTTGTAGAAATGATTGGTTTTTGAGGATAATGTTGAATATATGCTAAAGTATCAAATCTTTCATTGAAACTAGAAGCATAAATACCAATAGCTTGTTTACTTTGAGCGGCATGAAAAATATTTCGAGCAGCAAAAGAATGATTACACATTGGTATATTAGCTGAAACAACACTAAATATTGTACTTGGATGTATCTCACAATGTGTATGATTTTTTATAATATCTTCTGGTTTCATAGCAATATATGATACGTCACTTTCATCTGTATCTAAATATTCTATTATTCCCGTTTGATCATTTAAACGTTTAATTAAATTATCAAGAGTTTCATCATCATTTAACCATGGTGAAATAAATCCTACTTTTGTATATATATCTTCACTAAAAGGTAATTTATGATATTTTCCAATAAGTAATTCAAACCAATTTGTATTAGAAGCGATTTTATGTAAAGGAGTTATTAATAATGGTCGAACGGCTCTACCGGATTCAGTTAGAATACGTAATTCATTAGTAAAAACATTCCAAGAAATACTGGTAAGGACATTAATAGAAGCAATTTTCTTACAAATTTTAAGATATTTATATAATTGTATCGGATTAAAAGAAATACCAATAAATGAACCATTTAAAAAGATTTTACATACATCTTTTTTATTTATTGTAATGATATTACATAATTTTAATGGTATATATGCTTTTGATACTTCTAAACATTCTATTACATCTTCTGAAGGAGAACCAGCTGTTATACGTGTTAAAAATGCTAAATTTTTTAGATATCCTATTGAACCTCCATCTGGTGTTTCATATGGACAAATAATCCCCCATTGTTGCGAATGGAGTCGATGAGGTTTAAATAATTTTAAGGAACGATCAATAGGCATATTAACTCTACGAACATGTGATAAATAACCAATATAACTAATACGTGATAAATCTTGAACAATTCCTAATTCTGGATCATCCGAATCTTGTAAACCCCACATACCTTTAAGAGATCGAATAAATGTTTCACTCATGGTAACATAAGGAATAATACTACGTATTTTATCATTTGTTAAGAATAATGAATATTTGTTTGTAGTATCATCATTTCTCCAAGAACCGTAATGATATAATTGATCTAATTTAGATTGAACTTCTTTTTTAAATTTATCATATGTTTCATTAAAAAGATCTGCTAATAGTATACCACTTACATCTATTCTTTTATAAGTATAACTATCTTTATCCGTTTCATCATTCAGTTCTAATAAATTATATATAAATTCTTTAACCAGATAACCTAAATATTTTACTTTACCATCAATTGTATCAATATTAGGAAATAAATCGAACATTAAATTTCCTTTTAAACTTTCAACCATACGTTTTTTAGTACCTAAACGAGTATTTAAATAAGAATAAATATCTTTATCTTCAGTTTCATAATAATGAATAAAACTAGGTCTTAAAGCATTACTAAAAGCATTATATTGAGTATCTGTTAAATCATTACCAAAAATATGATGAAATATATCTTCATCATTACTTAATCCGAGTCCTCTAAATAATAATATAATAGGTACTTCTATTATACTTAAAGTTGGTAATTTACAAATAATAGCACCCATACGTGGAACAGAATTTTTAGGTAAAGTTTCTATAACATTATCGAAATGATGTTTTTCAAGTAATTTAGAAGTACCTTGTTTTAAAAAATTTTCTTTATATTCATCATCTGTATCATTTGGGTTTGATAATAATTCTGTTGGTTTTTTATATACAAACATTTCAAATTTACGAGGATAAATAGATCCTTCTCCTTTTTCAGCTTTACATGAAATAGATGCTTTATGACTAAATCGTAAATCATCAGAAATTTTAGAAATGAAAAGAACATTAGAAGTAATACGTTCTTGAGAAACGATAACTTTTTCTTTACCATCAATAATAAAATAACCACCTTTATCATGAATACATTCTTTAAATTCTTTTAAAACATCTTTTGTTTGATGATGTAAAATACATAAATCACTATGAACCATAATAGGAATTGTACAAATTGGTATATTATTAAAAGTTTGAGAATGAACATGTGAATCTTTTTCATAAATATCAATAACAATATCAGAATATAAATTTGTTTGATATGTTAAATTTCGTAATCTTGCTTCGTTTGGTGTTAAAAGAACATTATCATTATTAACATTAATAACAGGCCGATCAACATATATATTATCTCCATTTTTACCACCAATATTTATATCAAAGCGAATATTAGTATCATCGTCATATTTAATCATAGTAATTGGATTTCCAGTTTTAATGATATTAGGAATATATGATCGAATGAATTCTTTATAACTATCTAATTGATGTGAAGTTAAAGGATATTTATGATCAGAAAAATATATATCTAGGATATTCATATTGTTTCTTTTATATTTACATAAAATTATTTCCCCCTCACCCCCTATAAATTATTAAAGATGTTGATTTATTAGTTATTTTTAGATTTATTCGTTATTTTTAGTTTATTTAAATGTGTTTTTATAGGACTTCTAATAGTTAAACTCCAAACAAAACACATTTATTTTAACTTATTAATAGGTTTTGTTTATTATTTTAGAACTAGGGTTTAATATATATTAAACCGTTTACTTGAAAAATGGAATTTAGAAAAACTAATTTAAAAAAATTTTGGAAAAAAAAATTTCAAAGAAAAAAAATTTTAATATTTATCCCACATTTTATTGTGTTAAGAGAGTTTTAGAGACCAAATTATAAAGCAATTATTTTAATGTTTATTGGTTGTTATATTAATACTTACTACTCTTTACTACAGACATTACTACAATAGTAAAATATAGGAAGAGGTTAATAACAGAATAGTACAATGTTAAAGTTAATAAGGTAATAAATAGTATAATCACAACATATAACAGAAGAAAATAATACCTAAAACTTCGTAGTAACGATTAAATAGCATGGTGTAGTAGGGTATAATCTCATCAAATAGCGAAATGATATCCTTAATTAGAGAAATGATATCAAATAGTAGAGAAATGATATCTTATTTTGAGAGAAATGATATCCTTTTTAGCGAAATGATATCCTAAAAAAATTTCATTTTTTGAAAAATTTTTTAAAATTTGAAAAATAACACCACCTTTATCCCTTCCACTTCTATAATGTAAACTCCAAACTTTTAACAAAATGGGATTTTAAAAATCCCGAAATGCCCCTGAAAAAAAATTCAAGATTTACTATGAAAATAACTTTGATAAAATGGAATTTTTAATAGGATTTAATGAATTTTTCATAGATTTTTTATAAATTAATGTTGTAGAACTTAATAAATCATATAATTGTATATATATTTCAATCATTAACCATGCAAATAATATCATTATATCTTTAAAATATGGATATAAAATACCTAATATTCTAAAAATAATATATAATAATAAGAATGATATTAAACCAGATATAAACATAATTAATAAATTAGGTAAATCATATAACTTATTATATGAAAATTCCATTTTTGTTGATGAATATGATCCAAAAATACTCATAATTTCATTTATCCTAAATAATGGATTCCTTTCAGGTTCATCTTCCTCTTCTTCATTTTTATTAGTATTATCAAATGATAATGGTTTACGTTCAATATCAGGAAATTCACCATTTAAACGATTTAAAATAGCATTAGAATAATCATTATTAGGTGGTTTTAAATAAGAATCAGATGTTTTAATTTCAAAACATTTAGAACATGATTTATATAATAAATTAAGATGTTTATTAATAATTCTATCATCAGAATAATTATATGTTGTTCTAATTTTATTTATAATCTCTTTTTTCTTATCACTATCTGATAATTCTTTACATATATCATATGCTTTAATTAAATCCTCGTTTTCTCCTAATTCAACACAACTGTCAAACTCTATATCACCTAATTTAGGTTTATTAACATCCTTCTCTCTAATACCACTTTTAATAACATAATTTTTTGCATTATGAATAATTTCATTATAAGCTTTATCAATTACTTCATTTTCTTGTTTATTATAAATATGAGTACGTCTTTTATTAACAGGTACTTTAACTTTATTCAGTAAACTATCTTTAATATATTTCTTATCTATACCTAATAATAATACCATAGATGTAGGACAATAATCATTTTTACCATATAAACCATAATTAGCAGATTGTTTATCAATACATTTAATATGATTTTTATTATTTGTATCGTTTTTATCTTTATTAAAAGGAACAGTACCTAACTCACATGGTTTAAAACATTTTGTAATATCTTTATTATGACTACCAGATTTAATATATTTTTGATAACCATTTTTTAAATGATAATTAGGAATAGAAAACCAATCATACCATTTTTCTTCACAGAATCCTTTTTTATTTCTTTGAAAATATTGTAAATTTTGTTTAGGTAGGACACAAGAACCATTTTGAGAGATAAAATTAGGTGGACAATTATTTTTTTCAATTTTACATTTATTCTTTTCAAAAGTTCTCCAAGGAGATGTTAATGCACAATTAGGATATGCTGTTTTAAGATCAGAAGTAGTATTACAAATCGAAAAATTTTTATTATTTTTAATAAAATCATTAGAAGTAGTTTTAATTTTATTTTGATCTAAATCTGATCTCAAATTAAAATAATTTGATGTATTTTCCGAAAACCATTTATTTTGTCTTGCTGTTTCAATAGTACAAACTTCAGCAGGAATAACAACATCAGATACATGTGTATTATTTCTTGTAAATTTCGAGTCATTATTTAATGTATCATTATATATAGTATCTTTTAATACATTTTCTTGATTATTTAAATTTGTATCTTGATATTGATCTTCATTAGTATTTTTAGAAGTTTCAATAGGTTTATATTCAAAATCATCCATTTCTTTTAATTTTAGATAATATTTTATCTATATGAACCTATAGATACATCTCTAAACCTATTTTCATTATATATCTTATCAATATCTTCTTGAACATATTTACATTTCATTTTATCTGTGTCATCATTTACTAATAAATTTGTTTTCTCTCCAGATTTTTCATAATAACTATCTTTACAATTTGGTATATAAAAACCACTATTATCTTCTTTAAATGGTATTCTAATTTGTTCCTTATCTTTTAATTTTAATTCTTCCGGTAAATTTTTATAATCCTCTGATCTATTATTTAAATCCCATCTTAAATCATTTAAAATTCGATTACTAGTACAAAAACCATCATTCGTTACATTTTTAATATCATCACATCTACCTTCTCTAATTTCATTTCTTTGAATATATTCCGTTGGTTCTAAAAATGAAAAAATACCAAAAATATTACTTAAAAGCATATTAATTTTATTACTAATAGAGTCATATGTATCTCTAAAAATATTATCTTCATCTTCAATATTATCCTTATTTTGTGTATAATTATCAGTTCTATTACCACCTTTAGATCTGTTTCCCATTAAAAAATCATATGAAGGAAAAGAACCATCCATAATAAGATGATATATAGTATATAGGAATAGAAAGAATAATATATGTAATAAAATAATATTTAAAGTACTAATAGCAGGAGGTACGACTTGACCTAAAAATTCAAAAAAATATTTAAAAAGTTGAATAATCCAATCAACAATAGCATATATAATTTTACCAAAAATATTAAATCCATAACCATAAATATTATTTCCTTTAACCCATTCTGATGCAAATTTTTTATTTTGAATATCTCGAAAAGTATCATCAGATATTTTAGATCCTTGTATATTATCAGCCATTATTTATATATCTTTTTACAAAATGACATATATTTATTATTTTATCATTATTTTTATAATTATACTTTTATTATGTTATTTCTTATTTCCTTCAAATTGTATAATCCATCAAACAACTTTAGAAGAATTTTCATTAGATTTATTAACATATAGACAACCAATTGTATTTCATGATAAAATTGTTGATATTAATAATATTGTTAAATTATGGTTTGATCTTAATATTATTCATTATAAAATACCTGAAATTAAGTCAAATTGGTATAGAATACCTTATAAATATTGTATAATTAAACCAAATACAGATTGTGATATAATATTATCACATCCAACTACAAAAATAAAAAATAATATACCTGATGAAAATACATCTAATCTTATTTCTATAAAATTAAAAGAAAATCAAATTCTAATTATTCCATTTAAATGGTATATTTATAATGATATTCAAAAAACATCACAAATAATAGGTATACATGATTATTTTACATACATTAATCTTTTTTAACTTCAGAAATTAATGGTTTTTTTAAATGATTAATAGGTGATCCGTCTTCTAATATACTATCACCACTACCATATAAACTATCTTCATATAAACTATTAAAACTACCAATACTACCTTCACTCATTCTACTTCCTAATATAATAGGTGATCTTAAAGATAATAAAGATTCATCTTCAGAATAATCAGAATTTGTTCTTCGAAAACTACTATATAATAAAGGAGATCTATTAACAGAAGATACATGAGAAGTACTTTTATTTCGAAAAGATACACATCTTTCAATAGAATTAAGTGGAGAACTAGATAAACTTTTAGAAGTAGACTGTATATTTAAAGATTGTGTTTTTTTTAATTTTTTATCATTTTTTCTAAATGCAGAAACTTTAGGTAAAATGATATTATTTTGATCCATAACTTTTTTCAAATCATTATTTTTTAAGAAATTACCATCTTCATCGATAACTAATTGATTATAAAAAAAATTATGTTTTTGATCAGGAATATTTTGTGGTTGTAATTTAATATATATATTTATTAGCTTATTTAATAAGTCTTTTTCATTTTTATCAAAATTCATTAAAAGAATAATATTATTCATATGTAATTCTAATTCATTTATATCTAATTTAAAATAACTAAATAGTATTTTATTATTTCGTAAATCATAATCTATTTCATCATTAAATATATTTTTAGTTTTACTATAAATATCTGTTTTAATTATACTTCGTAATACAGATATTGTATTTATATATAATATTACAAATACTAATGTATAAAATTCTCTAACTGGTTTATTTAATATTCGGACTTTAATATTAATTAATATATATTGAAAAAAATCAATTAATTCATAATATTCTACATTATCAAGAATTGTTTTAATTTCAACATAATCATCAAATTCTATAATTTGTGTAGTAATAAGATTTTCAAAATGTTTTATAAAAATAGAAATTTCTTTATGAATAAGTTCTTTATTTTCATTTATTCTTTTTAAATAATCAGAAATTTCATCTTCAACATCATATACACTAAATTTTAATTTAATAACATCATTAATAATATATGTATTTAAATATCTTAGAATATTATATATATTACTTTCATATAAATTTATATTATTTAAAAATTTATTTATATTATGTGGTTGAATTGTAAAAGTTTCTAATATTTTATTTATATTCATTTATAATAAAAAATATTAAATTAATATATATTTTTTATAAAAATAATAGATAAAATTTATATATATGTCATTCGATAATGAATATAATCGTCTTCATAATTTTCTCAATTTATATTTACATATAACATCAAATATTATATATGATACTGATACTACATCCGTATCAACATTTACTCCGATTGAGTGTTCGAATCTTGATTATACTTTAACATGATAGTATTAAATTTATCTTGACATTCTTTTAATTTCTTTTCTAATTCATCTGTTTCTTTATCACCATTTTCTTCAAACCATTTTAATTCTTCATCAATAATAGGAGATATTTCCTCTTTCATTTCAGTATTTTCATTATTATTCATAGAATTCTTCATATTATATAAATAATTCTCTAATTCATTTTTTGCTTTTATTTTTGCCATTTGTTTATCATCTTCATCTTTAAATTTCTCTGCCTCTTTTATCATTTTCTCTATTTCCTCTGGTGATAATTTCGAATCTTCTTGTGTAATTGTTATATTATTACTTTTTCCTGTTGATTTTTCAGTAGCATGTACAGATAATATTCCATTTACATCAACTTCAAAAGATACAGCAATTTGTGGTTGACCTCTAGGAGCAGGAGGAATACCATCTAATTGGAATTTACCTAATAATCGATTATCTTTAACCAAAGGTCTTTCACCTTCAAATACTTGAATTAATACACCAGGTTGATTATCTTCATATGTCGAAAAGGTTTGTTCTTTTTTAGAAGGAATTGGAGTACCCTTTTCAATTAATTTTGTAAAAACATTACCTGAAGTACATATACCAAGAGATAAACTACAAACATCAACTAATAGAAGATCTTTTGTTTTTTCATCACCTTGACCAGTTAAAATAGCGGCTTGAATACCTGCACCAATACCAACTGCTTCATCTGGATTAACAGATTTATTTAAAGTTTTATTATCAAAATATTTTGTTAATAAATCTTGAATTTTAGGTATTCTAGTAGAACCTCCAACTAAAATAATTTCATGAATATCCTTTTTCGTAAATCCAGAATCTTTAATAACATTATCAATTGGTTTCATAAATCTATTAAATACTTCTTCATTTAATTGTTCAAATTTAGCTCTAGATAATGATCCAATATAATCAATACCTTCATACAAACTATCAATTTCGATTGTTGTAACTGTAGTTGAACTTAAATCTTTTTTTGCTTTTTCTGCAGCGTTTTTAATACGTTTTAATGCTTTAGGAGAAGATTTAGGATTTGTTTTATGTTTCTTCTCAAAGTCTGATATAATATATTTTACTATATTATCATCAAAATCTTCTCCTCCTAAAAATGGATCTCCGGCTGTTGCTTTCACTTCAAATAATCCTCCATCTAATATTAAAATACTCCAATCTGTTGTACCACCACCTGAATCAGCAATTAATATATGTTGTTCCCTAGATACATCTTTTTTATCAAAACCATAACTAAGACTTGCACTTGTAGGTTCGTTAATAATTCGAATCACTTCTAATCCTGCAATCTGCCCTGCCATTTTTGTAGCAGTCCTTTGTGAATCATTAAAATATGCTGGTATTGTGATTACAACTTTATTAATTTCTTTACCAATATAATCTTCGGCCATTTTTTTAGCTTTACCTAAAATCATAGCTCCGATTTCTTCAGGATAAAATTTTTTTATTTCTTTTTTAAATTCAATTTCAAAAATAGGTTTATTCTGACCATCATCTAAAATCTTAAAAGGATAACGAGGAATAATTTCTTGGACTTTTGGATCATTAAAAGATCTTCCTATAAATCTTTTAGCATCATAAATAGTATTTTTAGGATTCATTGCAGATTGACTTTTCGCTGTATTACCAATTAATCTTTCTTCTTCTCCAAAACTAACATAACTAGCGAAAGTTCTATTACCAGATTCATCTGGTATAATTTCTGGTTTACCATCTTTATAAATAGATACACATGATGTAGTTGTACCTAAATCAACTCCAAAAGCGATATTATTTGCCATATATATTATTTATATATAAAAATATCTAACTATTTCTTATATATAATGAAAATGGATTCATTTCTTTTGAAAGATTGTTATTTTTTGAAAGATTATGATATAAATTATAATAATGAATTCGAATTTAGTTTATCTCCATCAGAAAATATTTTATCCATTTTATGTAATACAATTTATACATTTATAAATAATCAAAAATCAACTAAAAATTTCGATATTATTTATAATAATATTCTTTTTCATATAACTACATATTTTCAAAAAGAATATGTATCTATTACACCTTCTCATGATGCTATTTTTTGGCATAAATGTTTTGATTGGACAAATAAAGATAATATACCAATATCAAAAGGTTATAATTTAATAATAATATCAATATTTAGAAATAAAATATTAGCTTTTCTTCCATCACATTTATATGCAATTGAATTTTCAATATTTCTTTATAATGAACATATGGTTGATTTTGCTCTATCTTTTTATAAAAATTTTATTACATATAAATTTAATTATATAATTAAATTAGATCCAAATATTACAGATATAAGTCCTATATTTGATATTTATAATAAATATATAAAATCTTTTGATAATATTTCCATAGTTCGATCAAATAATTATAATTATAATATTGATTTAGATTATCTTCTTATAAATCCAGATATACAATTAGAATATCCTTCTAGTTGTATTTATATATATATATACGTAATATATAATATATTTATAGATAATGATTACTCATCTTGTATTTAGTGGTAGTAATATATATGGTTTACCTTATATAGGAGTTTTACGTTATTTATATACTCATTCACTTCATAATAATATTAAACATGTAGCAGGTACTTCATTTGGAGCATCAATTGCAACATTATTTGCATTAAAAGTAGATATTGAAACAATTGAAAAAATTTTTCATGATTTTTTTAGTGATAAAAATATATGTAATATATCTCCCGATAAAGTTATAAATATTATACCTAAACTTGGTTTAGATACAACATATAAATATATGAAATGGAATATAGAATATATTAAAAATAATTATGATATCCATAATTTAACATTTTCAGATATATCGAAAATTAATGGTATTAATTTATATATTAATGCTTTTTGTATTAATACACAATCTGAATTTGTTTTTTCAGTTGATTCAACTCCAGATGTTTGTATTATCGATGCTTTATGTGCATCAATGTCATTACCAATATTATATCAACCAGTAGAGATAAATGGATATTATTATTGTGATAATTGTTTTTTTAAAAATACACCAGTATCATATTTTTCAAATATAAACCCAAAACATATTTTATCTGTTATAACAGATAACCCAATTGTAAATGACATTATACCAAAAAATACTTTAATTGATTTTTTTACATTTATAATAATAATAATTTCGGTTATTTTTAATTTTATTTTTGAATATTCATCTGTTAAATATATTTCTGATAATACCATTGTTATTGATCAATTAAATGATATTTCAATAAAAATTAATAAAAAAGGTATATATTTTGATGTATCTGAAGTTATTTTAAATAATGCTATTTTATTTGGTTTTCATAAAACTCAAAAATTTTTTGATAATTATTACCAAACAATTGGTTCATCACCTTCATCTAATTCAACAGAAGTAGTATAGAAATGAAAAGTATTAATATCATTAATTTCAAAATTAGAATCAATTACTTTAATTTCAATATCATATGTTTTATCTTCATTTCCAGCTAAGAATATTAAATCACTATTTTCAATATAAGCATTACTTTCAGTTTGATTTAATATTATATAATCTATATAATTGGAATATGGATAATCTGAAACATATTTACTTAAATCAATTGTATAGATTTCATTATATAAATTACTTATATTATATGGTTTTTCTTCTGAAAATGTAATTTCTCCAATATTTGATTCAATTACATTTATTATATAATCCATATTTGATCTTGTATTATATGGTTCAATATCTATATATGCTAACATCGATATATTATATTCTGTTCCTCTATATTCCGGATTAATTAATAAATTTGATTGTGAATTAATCTCAATTGCAGATTTATTACCATTATAATATCCTACTCTTAATGTTTGATCTAATGTTTCTAAGAAATATACATCATTAATAGTAGCACCTGGAACTAATATTTCATATTGATCGATTAAAGAAATTTCAAGTGTATTATTTGTTAAATAATAACTATTGTTTACATCTTGAATATATCTAATTGGATATTCTTCTTCTATAATATATGTTAATTCATTATTTGAAATATTTTGTTCTTTTTTATAATAAGCCTTAACATCTATATTATATTCATTTGCTCTTAAGTCTGTTGATATTAATATATTACAATTATTATTTAATTCAACATTATTATGTATATCAGTTAATATTTCAAATCCTATAATATTACTTAATTCATTATAATGATTACAACTCCAAACTAAATATTTTTCTATTAAATATTCTTCAATTACTTTTACATTTGATGAATATATATTTATATTACTATTATTTACTAATAATTCTGGTAATTCCAATACATCAATATTAATATTTGAATTTATAATACTTGGTAATTTTTTATCTTTTGCAATTACATTAATAGTATATTCAGTACCTCTTAAACTTGGATCAACAATTAAATTACTACCATCTATAATTACATTTCCATAATCAGATGTTATATTAGAAGTAAATTCCAAATCATTCATAAATGGATATTCATTCGAATTAAACAAACTATATAAATCTATACTTTCTTCTTTTTCTATCATATCCTTGAATAATTCTTCATTTATATTATATGATTCTAACTCTGGTAAATTACTTTCCTTAATATTAAATCTAATCTGTACTCTTTGATCAGTATAACTTGATATTGTTATATCCATCTCAAGAGGATAATCAGTACCTCTAAAATCATAATTAAATCTTAATTTATTATCTATTGTCTCATGAGGATCATTTTCTTTATGATGTCCTTGATTAATAACATACGGATTTGGTATATTTAATGAAATAAGTGGTGATATTATTGTATTATTAGAAAAAATTTCATTATAATCTATTTCATCATAATCTTCTACCCAATTAGTTCCTTCTATTTGTATCCAACCAGATTTTCTTTCTAAATTTACTTCGTATAATTTATATGTTGAGAATTCTTCTACAAATATAACATCATATAATATAGTTACAGGTGGTTTTTCAATAACATCAACATAAAAATTATTATTTGATGTATTATTAAACTCGTCAATCGCTAATATTGAAACTCTATAATTCATATCTCTTAAATCACCATCTATTACTAAATTACTTGTATCATTTATAGATATTATATGTACCTTTCTTCCATTTATTGGTTCATTATCAACTGAATAGTAAAAATCTAAATATTCAACAAATGGATATTTATTAAATTTATTTCTTAAATCTAATGTATAACTTTCGGTTGTTAAATCTATCGATACAATAGAAGGCATTAAACTATCAAAATCAGGAATATTTGATTCCTCAATATTTATTGTAAATTGCAAAGATTGTTGTTCATAACCTATTATAAAAGAATCGACTGTTAATATATAATTAAGATTTCTATAATCTGCATTTATTGTTAATGTATTATTAATCATAATAAAAGGACTTAAATCATCACCATATGTATTTCTCAAATTACAATTTGATGTTATATTATAACCATATGATTCATTTATTGTCTTTGTAAAATAATTTGTCATTTGAATATTTATAGTATCTTCTTGTAATCCAACATATTCAATACTATTTGAACTCGTTTTATAATATATTGGAGCAATTTCTTGTATTCTAATACTTAATTCCTCATTTGATTCCATAAAATTAGGATCTAATGCTTTAATTTCTATCTCATATATCATATCTCTAACATCAGCTTCAATTCTTAAATTACTATTATCTTCAATTAATACATTATAATCATGTCTCCCAGTTTCTAATGGTGTTAATATATTTGAACTAAATACTAATTTATCAACATAAGGATATCCAAAATAATCTCTTAAATTACATGATACTACATCTTGAACTAAATTACTTTTAACTATTTCATTACCAATAAATTCAATTGCAGGTATATTACATTCTTCAATATTAAATGTTAATTCAACCTTTTGATTTTCATATCCTTCTACATAAATTTCATTTTGAACAGTATATGTTTTATTACGATATTCAGGATTAATTATTAAATTACTTCCATCTAAATTTAATGCACCTAAACCATTATAATATCCATCACGTAAAGAAGGAAAGTTAGAAGTATATGCTAAATTAAAAGAAGGAAGATTATTAACAGATATTTTAGATGATAAATCAACAATTTGAGAAATGTCAGTTAAATGATTAATAGAAAATATAACTTCATTAAATTCTAATGGTGCTTTTTCATGTATTTTAATAGAGAAATCATTATTAGATGTATAATATAAAATATTAGAATTTTCATCAATATAATATGCATTTATATATATATCATATGTATCATCACGGACATTCGCATTAATATTTATATTTTGATTTTGAATAGAAATATCACTATTAGAAGTAGTATAAAATGTATATTTCAAAAATTCAGATGAATAATTACAATTTGCAAAATTAAAATATGAAGATAAATTACATTCAATTTGATCTAATTTTAAATTATTTATTTCAATATTAGAAACATCTAATAATTCAATTGGAAATACTTCTTTAACATTAATAAATAAATTACAATTAATTATATTTTCATATTTAGGTATTGCTTCATCATATGCAATAATTTGTATATTATAATCTTTACCTTCTATATTACCAGATAATTGTAATTTATTATTATTTGTTAATAAAATATCATCAGGATTATCCGTAATAATATCAAATTTTAATCGATTTGGTCTATTATATGTAGGATAATAGGAAACTAAATCAATTTCTTTAAATATAATTAATGGATATATATTTGATTGAATATTTGTATCCAATTCAACTATTTGAGGTGGTAATTCAGTAATACTTAAATTAATACGAACTTCAATTTCTTTTTCAACATTTTCACCAAATATTTCAATATTATAATTTATATCACGTGCTTGAGGTATAATATGAATATTACTAGAATCAATAATTGATATATTTAGATATTCAGAATTTTTAAAAACAGTATATGAAATATCATGTATATCTAAATCTTTAATAAATCTAGTTGATATATTTATATCATAAGGATCATATTGTACTTGCTGAACATCTTCAAATAATAAAGAAATGGCAGAATCAACAGTTACTGCAGTAGTATTCTTTAAAATTATATTTGAATCATTAAATTTATTATTATCAGTTTGTAATTGATAAGCATATCCAACTGGAGATTTTGTACTTAAAGCAATAGGTTTAATTCTTAATTTAACAATAATAGAACCTTCTGTTACAGTAACAATTTCTAAATATTGAACATCAATACCTAATAATTCACTAATTTCACTTAATATTTGATTTTCAAATAAATTCGAATCAGCAGTATAATTTGTATATTCATCATCTAAATTAATAATTACATCTACATTATATAAATCACCACCATCTGTAAAGTTATGTGTAAATAAGTCTTCCTTAATTCTTAATGTATAAAACAATTCTTGATAATCTTTATAACCTTCTAAATATGATTTAATAGTTAAATCATATGTTATACCAGTTTCGTCAGTTTCTAATTTTAATTGAGTACCATTTAATTCATATGGGGGAATACCATTTTTATGAATTCGTAAAGAATTTTGATCATATATATTATCTTCATTAACACCATAATATAAATTACTAATAACATAATCTTCAACAACATTATTATAAATATGAATATCACCTAATGCAATTTTATTTTGAATGGTTTTACCAATATATATATTTGTAAGATTTGTATTCAATAAAGGTAATCCTATAGTATGTTGTTCAATAAAACCACCATCAATATAAAATGTATATTGAATTTCAGAATCAGTATATTTAATCGAATTGGTATATAAATACCATTCTGAATCATTTGTTATATTATTTTCAAAGTGATTACCATAAACATTTACATTCATTTTTGTATTTTCAGTATAAATTAAAATATTATCAATATCAAATAAAATATTACAATCAGTTCCATTATCATAATTTTTATACCAATATGAAACAGTCATATTATCATTTTCTTTAATTACATTATCTATCTGTATATATGTATCACTTGAATCAACTCCATCATTCCAAACATATGCTTTTACACTTGTATCATTTGGATATATTTTTCTTTCTTGTGGTATTATAGTATTCACATCTTTACCTATTATAATACCTTCAATTCCATAATCATTTACTAAAGTATAACCACTAGTTTCAGGTTTATCAACAAATTCAGTATAAAAAATCAGATATTTGGAAACATATTCTTGATAGTTAGTATATTTATTAACTTCGTATACAGAATATATTTCATGAATAATATTAGATATACCATTATTTTGATATAAAGTATCTAAATCTATAATATTATTAGATGTATATGGTAATATTTGGTAAAGACCATTGTTAAGATCATCATTTGTAGGAACATAATCTAAAATATATTTTCGTAAAGTATAAGAATCAATATATTCTAATGGTTGTTTTTCAATAACATTAAAATTAATATTTGTATTTGAAGTAGAATATCCAATATAAGATAAATCTAAAGTAACATCATAACTTATTCCTCTTACATCAATTAATATTTCTATTTTAGGAAATGTACCAAATTCAGTATTTGTATCAATATATTTAATATCTAAATCGCGTGTACCTAAATTCGAATATATAACATTAAAATTAATAATTTCATCATATTTTTTATTATTTTCTATAAAATTATCATATTGAAATATATTATATAAATTCTCTAATTGAATTTCATATATTCCATAATTATTTAAATTATAATTTGTAATTGTACCAATATCAATAATATTACCTAATTCATGTATATTATATATTACATTACTATTTTTACTATTAATAAAACGATCATTCTTATTTTCTATTATTACTCTAATACTATATTCTTTGCTTCTTTCTTCTAATTTTGTTTGTAATTCTAATAAACCAGTATTAGAATTGATCGAAACACGATCTAATATTTCATCACCAGTAAATTCTAAAGAATAATATACATTATCCCATAATGGATGATTTATTAAATCATATAATTCCGATGTTTGAAAATTATTATATGATAAAACTTGATTATATAAATTACATTCATGTATACCTTGTATTTTTGGTATTAATTCTTCTGTTACAATAAATTCTTGTGTTTGATGGTCTATTGTATGATTATTACTATAATCCTCTAAATATGCATCAACTCTTAAATCATATGAATAATTACGATAATCACCATTTATATATAAATTACATCCAATTAATTGTATTTGTTTAGTGTCACTATAAACACCTTGGTCAACATATGAAGTTTCAGTATTATTATTAAAAATTAAAATATTATTAGAATAAATATTATAATTTAAATTGCAACTATGATGATTATTTTGATAATAATTTTCTAAATCTATTTTTCTAGTTTTTTCTTTCCAAATACCATTTAATTCATATCCATTTTCAGTAATATTATTATAACTACTAATTCTATCAATAGGAAATTCTTCAGTAATATTAAATAATATATTGGATGATTCTAAATTAAAATTACTATCTCGTGCTATAATAGGAATATTATAATTAATCCCTCTTACATCAGGTAAAAGAGTAATTGTATTTGAATTATCAAATGTATATAATAAACCATTATAACCAATATCAGGAATAATATTCTTAGGAGATAATATTTCAAATATTAATTCTTCATTAAATGGATAATTTAATTTATAATATGGTCGTGGTCTATCTTTATTACCAATAACTTCGCTTACATAATCATATGAATTATCTAAATTATAATGAACTTTTGTTGTTTTTAAGTTTGTTACAATTTCTGTATCAAATGCTTTTATTTCTTGGATTTCTCTTTCTGTAATTTGACTTATATTTGATCTAACTATTTCTCCAAAACCATCTAAATATGTAACTAATATTTCATATGTAATATTTCTATATTCTGGATTAAATATTAAATTACTTCCATTTTTAAATTCCCATATTTTTTCAGAATTATAATATCCATCTCTAAATGTTTCAATAACAGGTACAGATTCAATAATAAATGTTGTATCTTTATCTACAACATAATCTAACATATTAAATATAGCTTGTTCATGTCCTAAATATATTTCATCTGGTATACCATCACCAATTGATTCTTCTGATACTTTTATCATTAATTCATTATTACTATTTGATGGTTCATATTTATCAAATGTATTCACATATAAAATATAATAATTATCTCTATATCTAGGTTTAATAGTTAAAATATGATTTTCCTCATCAATATTAAAATATTTATTATCAAGAATTGGAGTAGAATATTGATCTTGATTAGAATCACCTAAAAATATTTTAACTTCATAACTTAAATCTAAATAAAAAGGGTATTTATTATAGAATTTCCATAAATCATAATTAACTTCAACATTTGTTAATTTATAATTAGATAATGAAGTATATGAATCTTCCATATATATATTTGGTAAATCGTTTTCATTAAGTATAAATGTTTGAATATTACTTTGTAATGAATAATCATATATATTTAAAGGATCTTTTAATGTAGCTTTAACAGTAACATTATAAGATTCACCTCTATATTCAGGTGATATAACTAGATTTGATTCATTTTCTATATATATCGCATTACTCCTATAATCATTATATTTTTTTCCACCAAATAATGAAGATGGTTCATATATCGCTCCGTCAGGTATTGTTTGTAAATCTTTAGGTAAATATAAAGCTTTACGTGGATCAATAATATATAATATTTCATATTCTAAATCATATTCTGGTATTGATTTGAAATAATTACCATTTAAATCAACTATAATATTTGATAAACTGAAATATTGTGAAGAAATATTATTACCTTCTAAATCAATTAATTCACCAACATATACAGGATATTTTTCATTTATATTTAATATTAACTCATTATTTGTTTTACCAAAATATTGATCCTTAACTGTTACCCTTACATTATATGTTATTCCTCTTACATTGGGATACACTTTAATATCACCTTCGTCGACTTCAATAACAAAATCATTAAAGTCCTTGGAAATAAATTCAATATCTGGATTAACAGTATTATATATATTACAACTTAAAATTAATTGATTTTTATATGGATATGTAGAATATATATTTCTAATATCTTCAAATGTATATAATGTATTTGATAAATTTTCTATTGATTTTAATGTAATATCTTCAACTATTTCAGGAATTTGTTCTTCGTATATTCTAAAATTATAATTATTTGATTGAGAAATATATGATCCCGATATAACATTTACATTTACATCATAATAATCAATAAATTGATTCCTATATTCAGGTATTATTGTTAATAAATTATCAATTAATTCAATAGGATCTCTTCCTCCATTATAACTACCAATAGGAACAATTGTATCAATATTATTTTTGTATCCTTTGATATCGTATGAATATGTTCGAGATAATGATGGTTCAGAATATATAAAATATGAATCTAAATTACAATTTAATTCAATATTTGTAAGATTACATAATACTTCAGAATATTGTATATTATATATAGGAGCTAATTCGTGTATACCAATTATTTTGTCATTATTGAATTTATTAAATTTATCATCATATACATTAATTCCAATTTCATAATATTTTTCTCTAAAATCAGGATTTATAGTTAAAATACTATCAGAAATAGAAATATCACCAATATTATTAATTAAATTTGATGTATATTTTAATTTATCTAAAAATGGATAATTAAAATTACTTGATAAATCATCTGTTGTTGTATTAATTGTTAAATTACAAATATAACTTTTATTTCCTATAAATTCTATTTCAGGAATATTTAATTCAGTAATATTCATTATATATACATTTGATTCTTCTTCACCAGGTTCTAATCTTGATATAATTCGTAATTGATAACTTTCTCCTCTATATTCAGGATAAATTGTTAATTCATCACCATTAACTAATTCAAATGCATTAACTTTTGAAATATAATGAGATTGTCTAGGAACATATCCGTCAAATTCAACATAAAATGATGTGAAATAAGATTTATAATAATCTGATATATTTAATTCTAATGGTTCTAAATTACTTAATATATATCCTTCTTCAAAAGTTAAATCTCCATTTATACTTTCTTCATGTATTCTGAATATAATATTACTATTTACAACATTAAATCCTGGTATTAAAGCAATAATCATAATATCATAATAATAATCATTTACATTTGGACATATTATTAGATTACTTGTATTTTCTATACGAATTGGTTTTGCAGTACGATTTAATGTTTCTTTACTTTTGAAAATTATTTCTGGAGTATATATTATTGTATCTTCTAATCTATGATAATAATAATATTCAGTTAAATCAATACTAATTTCTTCATATGTTAAATTGGATAAAGGTTCGACAATATGTGATTTATCTTCTAAAGGAGGAATATCATTTTCAGCGATACTAATATCAACTTCATATTTTTGATTAGGATAATCATCAATATAAGCATATATTCGAGCATTATATTGATTATTTCTAAATTCACCAATTATTTCTAAATTTGAAGTATCTTTAATTTGAATAGATGGTTTATTACCATTAAATTGTCCAATAGGTATATTACATATTATACCATTATCAACATAATCAATATCATATTTAAGAATATTTGATGTATCAACAATTATTTGAAATAAGTTATTTAAATCATATGTATGTATATCATTATATATATTATAAAAGTTTGGTAAAGCTACTGGTAATCTATCAACTGGAGGTTTTTCACTAATATTAATAATCATATTAGAGTTATATTGGTTAAAAGTTGTATCTTCTAAAATAACTTTAACTTGATAATTCATTCCTCTAACATTCGGATATATAGTTAATAAATTATTATTATCTAAAGTGTATTGATATGGTGTACTATTATTTGTAATATTTGGATAAATATCAACATCAATATTTAATTTATCTAAATATGGATAACCAGAGAAAAAGGTATTAATGTCGAAAATAATAGGTGTTTTAATAAGAAGATAATGATCAAGAGATGATACTTCTGTAAATAATAATTGAGGAATTTCTTTTTCATGAACAATTAATGAAATGGTTTTTTTCTGACTTTCATAACCAATTAAATATCCATCTATTATAATTTCATAACTATCATTTCTATATTCACTATTAATATTAAGAATATTTGTTATTGAATTATACTCAATATTTGATAAATTACTATAATATAACTTATAATTTGTATCACTATTTACATCTATTTTATAAGTTAATGTATCATTCATAATAAATAAATTATTTAAATCATAATTTATATTCGTTCTTCCTAAATTACAAAAAGTATCTTTTATACTTATATATTCTTCATTATTAATATCTATTGGATTTAGTTCAGATATAGTAAATAATAAATCATTATTAATACTATTTATTTTATATTCATCATTTGCAAAAATATTAATAGTATAAGAATTTCCTCTTAAATTAGGATTAATTCTTAATATATTATCAATAATTTGAACATCCGAGTTATAATCAGATAAATTACATGTATATTTTAATTGAGTATTATATGGATAATTATTAAAATAATCATCTAAATTACATTCAATTACATTTGTTTTTAAATCTAATAATTCATTTGTTAAATCCGAATTTAATATAATTTCTGGTATACTATCTTCATTTATTTCAATTCTTTGTTTTAATTTATAAGAACTATATTCATTTATATATAATTCAATATCTAATTCATAATTTATATTTCTATATTCCGGATGAATATGAATTCTATCATCTATTAATTCATAAGGTTCTAAACCAGTATAAACACCTGTTTCCAATAAATTATTACTTGAAATTAATGTAATTGTAAATACTTTAGTACCATCTTTATGAATAATAAATAAGTCATTTAAATTACATTCAACATCAATATTACCCAAATTTAATATATTTTTATTAAATGTAGTTTCATTATTTATTTCTATTGGTGTTAATTCATTTATACTAAATTTAATATCACTTATAGTTGATCCAGTAGGTATATCATTATCAGATACTTTAATATTTACTTCGTAATTTAGACCTCTATATAAAGGATTTAATGATAATAGATTATTTCCAGAACTATAACCAATATTATATGTAGAAAGGGGTATTATAATATTACTTTTATCTTTTACATCAACTAATTCAATATTAATATTTTTTAATTTATTTTCTGTTGTAATATAATCATTAACATTTAACTCTACTAATTCATCTCCTAAATTTAATATTCTTATTTCAGTTTGTTCCGGTTTATTAATAATTAAAGGTATTAATAAATCAATTTCTTTATTTAATCGAAGATTATCATTATATGTAGTATTTTGAGCATCATAACAATCAATCGCAAATCTTAATGGTGATAAGGGATTACCCATATTATATAATTTTAATTCATGATTCGCACCTTCAATTTTAATTTCATAAAAAGTATTATTAGATATAAGTCTACCATAAAAAAATTCAATATTATATTCTATATTATTAATTTTTTCATAATAACGATATTTTCCTCCTTGTGTTTCATTTATATATCCGACTGTTGGTTCAAAATACTGTTTATTCGTTTCACCACTATATCTTAATAAAATATCTCCACCTGGATTTTCAATTTGTAAATATGTGATTGATTCTGTATTTATGATATGATATTGATAACCCATATATATATTATTTATTATATGTCGGCTTTTTTCAAACATTTCATTCACATAATATAATTTTTTTCCTTCATACCATAAATAAATGCGTTTATTGGAATTGGAAATACATTTAATTTCTTTAATAGGTTTATCATTATCATATGTATTATATGTATATGTAAATTGAATTCCTTGTGGTATAAAAGTTGTTTTATTATTATTATATTGTGATATTTTAGATGTTGTATTTTTAATATAAATATCAAGTTCAACACCATCTAATTCATATATAACATCTTTTGATACATTTGTAAATATTTTAGAATAGGTATTATCATAATATAATGTATGATTTGTAGTATTATAAAAAATATTGACAATATTAGCATCAATATGTCTTTTTTCAACATCACGAATATTATATTTTAAATCAAAATAATTATTATTAAAATAATTTTTTAAATTTATGATTTGTTCTTTATTATCAAATGAATTTATCTTTTGTAATATCGGAAATGGTAATATCTTATTATTCTTTATTTCTGTTATCGAAAATTCTATACTTACTTTTTGATCATTATATGATGCATTATATGCTTTAAGTTGAACATTATATGTAATATTTCTATAATCACCTTTAATAATTAAGTTTGTATCGCTTAAAGTTAATGGATAACTATTATCATTATAATTTTGTCTTATTGTATTATCATAAATTAATTCATAAATAATAGGTTCAGAGATTGTACTTTGAAAACGTGTATTTAAATCAATTATGATTTCGTCATTACCTATATCAATATAATTTGTAATATTATATGCAATTTCAACTGGTTGTCTTTCAGTTATATTTATTTGTAAAAATTCAGTACTATATACATTATATATAATATCTTTTGCTTTTATTTTAATTATATATTGAATATTTCGTACATCTGGTAAAATTGTAAGATTATTATCAGATATTGTTATAATATTTTCTTCAAATAATGTTTCGAATTCTGTTATATTATATATTTCATTATTATATAATATTTCAAATATTTCATATGATAATGAACTCGATATCGGTGATTCAAATTTATTTGATAAATCTATAATTTCACTTCCAATTGTTAATTCTAAATCACTTTGATTTATATTTGTTCTTATTGGTAATGGTGCTTTAATTTCTGTTACTTGAAACTGTATTCCATAATCATTTATATAATCTGAATAATTTGGATCATAACCATTTACAGTTATAGTATATGTTTTATCTCTATAATCTGGTTTAATTGTTAAAATAGAACCAATTAATTCAATACCTTGTTGATTAATATCAACTTTATCATTTCGAATAGTTGCTTCAAAACTATAAGTTAATGTAGAATTTATTGGACTTGTATAATAATTGTCTAAATTTATTGTAATAAAATCTTTATTTGTTGGTGTTTTATTTGAAATTGATATTGTTTCAACTGAAGCTTTTTCTGTAACACTTAATGTTAAATAATTTTCAATGTTATTAGATATACTTGTTACATTATATTTTGTATCAATTGCTTCTATTTTAATTGATGAATAAGTATTTATCCTTTTTAATTCAGGTTTAATTATAATATTGCTTGTGTTTTCTAATTGAAATAATGTAGTATTATAACTACCAATAATATTATATATTAAATCAGTATTATCAGTATTATCTGTACCAGAAATAAATGTATTTTCTAAATTACATGTAATATGATAATTAGTAACTTCACCTAAAACTATATTTTCACTTATTTTAATTGGTGGTGGTGGTGCAAATTCTTCTATATATATATTAAATTTTGCTTTTTGTACTTGAAAATTACAATCTTTTCCTTCAACTTCAATTATATTTAATGATTTTATTTCAATAGCATTATCATATGTACCTCTGTATTCACCTTTAAAACTAACAATATTATTATTAAATGTAAATGGTATTGTATCACTCGATATATTATATAATATTATATTACTTAATTCACTTATAAGCATTCCTTCTAAATTAACACTTGCTTCATTATTTGATAATATTAAATAAGGTTCTTCGTCAAAATTTCTTTTTAATGGTGGAGGTTCAATTACTTTAACCTTAAATTCCCCTCTTAAATTATATGTTGGTTCATAAATATCTACTATTACTTCATATTCCAAATCTTCTCCATTTAATCCTCGTAAATCAGGTACTATTTCTAAATTACTATATCCTTCTTCATCTTTAATTAATGATACTGATAATTCGATATTTGATGTTTCATTAGAAACTGTAATAAATTGTGTTCTTAAAGAATATTGTAATGTTGATGTTGTAATAGGATTATTTTGATCATAATCAATATCTAAAATTATATTATTATTTTCTTCTAAACTAATTCTTTGTGTTGTTAAATTCCCTAAACCAAATCTAATTTCTTTATTTATTGTTCTTATTTCGGGTAATTCACTTTCTGATATTTCAAATATAAATAAATCACTTTTTGCTGAATGTAAACCACTTTCTAACCAACTGTTAACTTTACTATTGTCTAAAGCAAAAACCAAAACATGATATATATCTGTTCCTCTATAATCTGGAACTAATATTAAATTAGAACTATCAAGTAAATAAGTTGAATTATTCATATTTTCAATAACAAATTGTCCATTTCTATATTTATTTTCTCTTAATTCTAAATTTTCGATTTCATGATGAATAAAAAACTTTAAATCTTGAATAGATTCATTCGTAGTAAAATATTCTAATAAATTTATTGTTTTTTTTTGATTTGTTAAATTTTTAATTCTTCTTACAGAAGTTCCTCCTTCATATATTATTTCTGGTCTATTAAATTGATTCACTATATCTGATATATGAACCTCTCCATAATCTTCACTTATATTTGCAAATGAACTAAATCTTAAAAAATCTTGTTTTGTGATTCCTCCACTATTAAATTCTTGTTTTAAATAGTTTTCTACAATTGATAAACGATCTTCTGTATTTGCAGTTGATGAGTTTATTTCGGTAACCAATCGTTGTACACTACCTACCTCAATTTCTAAATTTTCAAGTAAACTTAAAATATTACTAGTGTTCATATTACTTCTTGATAATATTGTAGGAAAAAATAACTTTACTTAATCAGTTTATAATTTTTTTACCATATTATAGGTTCATCTATTTCTTCACCTTCTAATTCTGGTTTAATATTTATGATAACATTACTTGATATATCATATCTCCAATTTTTATCTTCTATCTTAATTTCTAAACTTCCTTCATTTCCTATTAATAATAAATTATTTTCATTATTAATATCATATTCAATATTTGAATATTCTATATTATAACTTAAATTATTTAAATATCTATAATTTTTTACTATATTTAATATATCTTCTTTCATTATTATATTTATCTCATTATAGTTCAATATCTCTATTACATTACTATATAATTCTATATTATTTAATCTATTTTCTTCTATATTCCCTATTACTTCCATAATTTGTGATTCATAACCATTTTTCCATATATTTATTGTAAATTCATATGATTTATTTCTATATTCAGGATATATATATAATTTATCTTCAATTATTTCTAATGGTATATTACAATTATTATATATTCCTATTATTTCATTTGAATTTAAATCTATATTTGTTATTTCATATCTTAATTCTCCTTCTACATTATTTATAAAATAATCATCTAATATAACTTCTATTATTCCTTCTTCTAAACCTTTAATATCAATATTTGATTTTTCTATAAATGGTATTCCTTCTGTTATTTCATATCGTAATGTATATATAATATTTGATGTATTTTTTTCATAAAATTCAACATCAATATCATATGTATATCCTAATAATTGACCTTCAAAATTTATTCTTTGATCAGTTGGTATTATACTATCATTAAATATAACATTACATAAAGGATCATTTATTGATGGTATAGTTTCAAAATATTTTATTCCATTCCAACTATATGATATATCATATAATTCATATAAATTTACATTAAATCCTAATGCTTCTGAAAATGGTTTTGATATAATTTCTACATTATTAATTAATACTTGTGATAATATTACATTTCCATCTAATGGATTATTTGATTCCGTTATTTCTATTATATCATTATGAATATATTCATAACCATCTAATTTAACATCAAATAATAAGTTATATGTTCTTCCTCTATAAGCAGTTCCTAATATTATATTTGATTCTAATTCATCAATATATACTAATATATTAGGAAATTCGGATTCAATATTATATATTATATTACAATTTGGATTATTTTTGCGATATAAACCATAAATATTAATTTCATATTGAGGTGGTTCTAAGAATGGTATATCTTGAAAATCAAGAATCCTTTCTATTGGAGGTAATTCATGTATTTGTATAATTTCAAAACTCTTTTTCGTTAAATTAAAAATTTCAATATCATATATTTCTATTGTTATATTATATATATCATTCCTTACATCCGGATATATATTTATATTAGAACCTATTTTTTCAATATTATTATATATATCATTTTTCAAATTGTATCTTATAGAATCTTTATATGGATAATCATTAATATTAAAATATGTATTTAAATTCCTTTCAATTGCATATATTGTCAAATTATTCACTATTTCTTTCGAAATTATCATATTAAATTCTGGTAATACAAGTTCTTCTGTAGTTATTATTCTTTCTAATTTTTGAGTTTCATAACCTTCGATATAAGCATTTAATATTATGGTTGAAATACCACCTCTATAATCTGGATTTATCCATAAAGTTTCATTATTTTCAATATATGCAATAGGTGTTTTAGAATGATAGCCTATTATATTTAATTCATTATTCTCTATATCTATTACATTACATGAAATTAATTCATATTGTATTTCCTTTGTTTTATGGTTTTGAATAAAATAATTATCTAATATTCTACTTTCTCTTATATTTCTTAAATTTCCTATTACATCTGTTAAATCACTATTTAAAGGTTCAGTTAAAGGAGAATATTCTTTAATTGTAAATAGAATACCAGTAGATATTTCTTCACTTTCAAAAACAAGATTCAAAGTATATTCAATACCTGTATAATCACTATAAAATGTTATTTTTTCATTATTTGATGTATATTCTATATTCCAAGTAGGTTCTCTTATATTATTATAATTTTCATATGTTTCTATTATTTCCATATTACTTGTTAATTTCAATAATTCAGATAATTCATATTCTATCGGTAATCCTAATAAATTCTTCAAATTAAATGTTACAATCTCATCATATAATTCTATATTACATGATATTACATCACCTGATACAGGATTTTCCAATTCTATAATTTCTAATTTATCTATTATTTCATCATACCATATATATTCTTCAATATATGGTTTTATTTCAATACCATATGATTTTCCTCTATAATTTGGTTTAATTCTAAATGATTTAACTCTTTCTCTTTCTAATTCATTATCATATACTTTATCTTCAATAATAACATTTGAAATGGGTTCATCTAAATTACTTAAAATAAAATTATATTTAATAACATTATCAGATGTATTATTCGTATATATATTTTTTATCAAACCATCTATATTTTGATTTAATAATATTGATAATGGTCTTGATCTTAATTCTCCTATTTCTGGATATTCTAAATCTTTTATAAAAGGTGCACTCTCATTTATCCTTATATTCATATCATTATTTGATTGTCCAAAATTACTATCTATTGCTATTATATTAATATCATATGTCATATAACGAACATCACCAATAATACTAATATTATTTTCAAAAATATTCACATTATAATCAGATCTTCCTTCTAATAATTCAGTATTAATATTAGAGTTTAATATTAAAAAGTTACTAAATGGATAATTATAGTTTTCTTTTAATCCAATATTTATCTCTTCTCCTTCTTTAAGATTTGAATAATATATAGTTTTTTGTATAAAATGTATAGGAACAATTTCTTTTTCATGTATTCTTATTTGAATTGTTTCTTTTTGAGATTCATAACCTTGAATATATCCGTCAATCTGTATATCATAAAATATATTTCTATATTCTGGATAAATTTTTAATATATTATTTTCTAATTCTATCGCTTCTTTATTATTATAATATCCTCTTCTTAAATTTGGTTTTAATATAGTATAACTAATATTTTCAATTTCTGTATTATTTATAAAAAATTGATTTAAATCCAAATTACATTCAATATATTCAAGATTTGATATATTGAAAAAATCAATATTTTTTTGAATTGGTTTTATTTCAGATATATTATATATTATTTGAATATTTGATGTTTCAGGTTTATAATCAATATTATAAGCATTTAATTTGATATTATATTCTATACCTCTATAATTTGCTTGTAATATACCAATATTATCGGATATTGATATATCAATATCACAATCTAAATCATAAGAAACATCATATAGAAAATCTTTTGTTAATTCTTCAAAATTTATTATTATCGTATTATTCGATAAATTATAATTGTTTATTGGTATATTTTCTATAAATTCTACTCTTATAAATTCTTTCTCTCTTACTTCTATTATATCTATTATTTCTTCTGGTCTTTCATTAAAATATGCTTTTATTTCAATTGTATATGTTATATTTCTATATTCTGGATTAATTTTCAAAATATTATTCGTATATTCGATAACATTTTTTCCATTTATTTTTCCTATATTTGTATAATCATAAAAAACATCTATTAATATTTCATCTTCTAATTCTGTACCATATACTTTAGATAAATCATATTCTTTTGAAATATGATCTAAATCTAATATTGTAGGTAATTTATATATATTATTACGATATAAAAGTGATTTTTCAATAACGGATGCTTTCCATATAAAAGATTGAGTTAAATTTGCGATAGATATATATATATCATAAGAGATACCTCTATTTTGATTTTCTACATATAAAATACCATTATCAATAGAAATATTATTTTTATCAAAATCACCTGAAATATTACTTATATTATAATTCACATTTATACCTGTAGCAATATTTCTTAGATCAAATTCAACATCTCCTTGTGGAAATATACCTTTTTCATTTGTAATTATATCTGAATCAAAGTCTATACTATTCACATTTTCTAAATAATTGGTTCCTTCATTATTAATTATTTTTGTTATTAAATCAGTTCCTAATTCATATCCATTATTTTTAATTTTGAATTTAACAATAACAGAACCTTCAATTATTTCTAATATTTCTATATTATTTTCAATATTACTTTCATTATTTAATAATAATTCTATATCTTCTGTTATATTTGTTATAAATACATTTGAATTTCCTATTATTTCATTATAATCTAAATCTAATACAATATACATTATTTGTTCATCAAAAGATTGAATTACTAAAGGAGGTGGTAATTCTTCTTCTATTATTAAATGTACATTTGAAGAAATATTATTGAAACCTCTATCAATTGCTTTAATATATAAAGTATATTCTGTACCTAAATAATTAGGATATAATGTTAATAAATTATCATTCAAAATATAATTAATTTCTTCTTTCTTTTCATGATTTTCTAATATTACTTCAAATTCTAATTTACTAAAAAATATATAATCTCTATAATATAAACTTACATCTATTTCTCTTTCTATATTTGTTAACCCATTAAAAGTAAATTCTTCAATTTCATCTTTAATATTAATAATATCAGATTCTGTGATTCTATATATTACAGTTGTATCATAATATTCATAATTTTCTATATAAAATCTTAATATTATATCATATGTTATTCCTCTATAATCACTATAAATATAAATAATACCATTATTATCAATATAATATGGTTCTTTAATTTCATTATTAATTTCGTAAATGGATTGTCTAGGTCTTTGATAATAATTATTACTTAATATAAGTTCAGCATCAATATTTTTTGTAAATTTGTCTCTTAAATTATCATTTATTTCAATTATTGTATTATTATTTATATTTATTTCTTTAATAGTTGGTATATCAATATTAACATAATATAATGGTAATTCTTTTACTATAATATTATAATCAACTATTGATATATTTTCTTTTTTCATTACTATTGTTAATTCATATTCAGTACCTCGATAATCTGGTTTAATAAATAAAATATTTGACTGAACATTAATAATATCTAAAATATTATCATTTGTATTAATTATACTTTCACCAAAATATTCAATATTTGAATATTTTGTACTTATATAATTATATAAATCAAATGTATATTCTTCTTTTCCTAGATTTTCTATAATATAATCTTCTATTTCTAAATAATTAACTTTAATACTTTTTTCATTAATTATAATATTTTCTTCAAATGTATTTATTTCAAATTTTATATCTTCCAATATCTCATTATTCTCTATATTTAATATATTTCCATTTATCCATATCCAATTTGGTTTAAAAGTAGTTATCCTATATTCTGAATTATAATATTCTAAACCATCTTCAAATAAATTATTCAAATTATATGTTATTCTTTCATCTTTATGTAATCTATTTATTATGATTTCTTCTACTTTCAATTTAACTTTTTCTCTATCTGTTTCTTCAACATATATCTGTTTTTGTTTTGTTTGAGATGGATATGAAGGATCTTTCGCAAATATAGTTATAATATAATCAATACCTCTTTTATCTGGAATTATTTTTAAAATTTGATTTGTAATATTAACAGCATCATCTCCATATACAGTTTGTCTAACTTCTTTATTAAATATATAATTATATTCTAAAATATTTCCAAAAATAACTGTTTCAAATATATTACTCAAATGTAATATATATTCATTTGAAGATATAATGGGTATATCTATATTTTTAACAATAATTGAATATTCTTCAGTATATATTATCTCAATAAATTCAGATTCTTCATAAACATTATATAAAATATCTTTTGCATAAATATCAATATATTTTGTTTCACCACGGACATTTGGTTTAATTTTAAGATTATATCCTTCTATTTCATATCTATTATTATCATAATTCCGAATTATAAATTCTAATTCATTTTCTGAATCAAAATATTCTCTTATATCTAATATATATTCATTTATTGTTAATTTTTCTTCTATAATTACTTCCTCTATATTTCTTTTTGGATAAGGAGCAATTCCCTCATATACTCTCAAATATAATATTCCTGGATAATTTTCCTTCTCTTCATTTATCCCTTTTACTCTTATTTCATAATTACTATTTCTAAAATCTCCTTTTATTGTTAAATTACTATTATTTATTGTTATTATATCATATTCATTTGTTACTAAATTATTACTTCTTATATTTGTAATTAATTCAGCTTCATATCTTGTAACAGAATCATAATATAAAGATAAATCATATACTACTGTTTCATTTGTAATTTCTAATATATCATCAAATCCTTTTTTAATTCCAACTATTCTTGGTTCATTTATTAATAAAGTTAATTTTTCATTTATATTTGATATGTTATAATAATCATCTTTTGCTATTATCTCTAATTCATATGATATAAATCTATATTCTGGTGTTATAATTAAATTTGATCCATTTATTCGAAATAAATTACTATCATGATCTATATTATAACTTATTTCTTTTATATATTGGTTATTTATTAAAATATTCTCTTGTTTTATATTTATAGATGATATATATGATATATTTGTACTATTGATTGGTGATACAAAATATTGATTTAAATTAATTATTCTATCTTCATATAATTCAATATCATTTAAATATAATATGTTTTCAGTTCTTATAGGTTCGATTGGTTTTTCTTCTTGAATTTGAATAATATACCTATTTTCTTGTGTAATAAAATTTATATCATTTGTTTTCATAATAATATCATACGTTTCATTTCTATAATCTCCATTAATTAATAAAATATTATTTTGTAATAAATAATTTTGTTTTTCGGATATTATTTCAATATTACTTCCAATATAAAAATATGTATCATTATACTCTTCTAAATTTATTTCATAAATACCTTTTTTTACATTATGTAAAAATATTTTTTTTTCTATTTCTTTTGGAGCATGATAAATATTTATTTTTGTTTGTTGATTTCCATAATCTTCTCCAAATGGATAATCTTTTAATACAACATCAATATATAATATATCATTCAATTCCAAATTAGAATTATAATATCCTTCGATTTCTAAAATATTATCATCTATATTTATTATATTATTATTTGATTGAGTTATGAAATAATAATCATAATTACCATCATATATATCTTGATTAAGATTTATGATAGTTTTATAATTATTATTATTTCCTAAAATTATATCAAATTCTGGATTTTTTGTTTTTATTATAGGAAACTCTTCTTCCGTAATTTTTATTATATATCCATCTGATACATATCTATCAAAAGCTTTTACTTCAATTTCATATTCTATATCTCTATAATCAGCATTTATAGTTAATTCATGACCAAATAAAGTTATATGATTCCTATTTCTTAAATCTTCTCTAATATTTTCTGTTAATAATTTATATGTATATGTTAATGTACTACCAGATAAACTAATAAAATATTGTTTTAAATTTATAAGAATTGTATTATTTTGTATAATATGATATATATCTCCTTCTGTTTGAATAACAAATGGTTTATAATAAAAAGGTGAGATATCAGATATTAATATCCATCCATCTCTTAAAAATTCTAAATTTTTTTTGTTTTCTGAAAAACGAGTTCTATATTCTTCTATTTTAAGTTTTTTAATTTCAATTGAAATATCTTTTGTTAATTCATTCTCTAATTTTAATCTTTCTAATGAAAATACTCTTACTCTCATTTTTTTTAACTCCCTCTCATACTCATTTATTGTCTTTATTAATGGTTCAATTCTATTCCTCTTAAAATATATTAATGTCAACATTATTTTTGATTCTTCTTCTAATGTTAAATTATCTCCATTCTCTTTTATTCTATTTTTTAATGTTTTTATTTGTTTCATAATATTATTTACTTTTTCCTTCATCACTTCATATTTAATATTATTATATCGATTTTTGTAAATATATAGTTGAATATTTACACTTTCGGTATGATATATTCTATCTTCATCTTCCTTATATTTTGTATTTAAAAAATCAGATTTTGTTTTTTTTAATCCTTGTTCTATTTTAAATAATGCATTTCGTATTTTTTGTTCTTCATTAAGATCAATCGTAGATGAATTTTGTATATCTTCTTTGATTTTTTGTAAATATTCATTTATTATATTTAAGTTTACACTCATTTTTTTACTTATATATATTTTTATTATTGAATCTCTTTCAATATATCTTTCACTATTTCATCGACTTCTTGTTCTCCATTAATCACAATTACATCAATTCCTTTCTCTTTTGCTTCCTTATAAGCATTTTCATATAAATCATGTAACATAGTCAAATATTCTTTAGTTATCTTATGTTCATGTTCTCTACTTCTTGTTTTAATTCTTTCATATGAAGTTTCTGGAGAAACTTTAATATAAATATGTTTTTTTGGTTTCCACTTATTATCTGTGTTTTCATACATTTTTTTAAGATTATCATATTCTTCATTTGTAATTTTTTTTGTCATTTTCATACATTCTACAAAAGTATTCATCGTAAAATGTGGACTTCTCTCATATAACATATTTCTATCTGTTTTTTCTTGGATAAACGATCTATCAGACCATACTTTTACTTGAAATTCATAATATCCTTCATCATCTTCATAAATTCTTTTAAGATATGGTTTCCAATTCTCAACTGGTTCAAGACAAATTAGATATTTATGTTCATCATGTAATTTTTGTAAAATAGTGGATTTACCTGCACCAATATTTCCTTCAATACAAATCATTTTAATATTAATATTTAATTATATTTTCATCATTTTTTTCAATTTCTACTTATATGAAATTGCTTCAAAAATAAAATTAAATTTTACACTTTTCCCATTTAAAATCTGCATTTTAAATGTTTCAAGATTATAATACCTACTCAAAAATTTTAAGCAAGCTTTAAGTAACTATCACCGGCATTTACATAAATTTTAATAATTTCTTCTCAGATACTGACTTATTTACATTACATAAGATTTTATGATATATAAATGAAGATATCATTCTTTTCGCATTCTTTTCTATTTTCTTATTCGTTAATTTTTTTACTATCATTTTTGATATCAATTGCATTAATAATATTTTTCCCCCTCCTGAAAAACATCCCCCTAATCCTTGCATTACTTCTTTTGGACATCTAACTGTATCACCACCACCACTTATTGTAACAGCTTGTCTTGCGATACCATTTTCAAAATCAACTTGTGAATAATTAATTTCAGGAACATCCGAAATACGATTCATACCATCACCATTCGCCATAGAATAAAATGGTGCACCTACTTCACCACCTCCTCTAAATATTTTTTTGGTACATGTTTTATCAATTATTTTAATTAATTCTGGTATTAAACGTACAGTAATAGTTTTTTGATGTGTATTCTGAGATAATGTTTTACATATTTTTTCAATATATTCTATTACCTTTAAACAATCCTTTTCGCTTTTTTTATCTAACTTTTCCGCTAATAGTTTTGATTTAGCATTATATAGTACATAAATTTCCTTATATATGTTATCCTCTAACATTTATTTTATTAATGATATATAAAATATGGCTGATTTTCATTTTGTTGACCAAATTCCAATTAACATTATTAATGGTAAAGTTAATAACTTAAATGAACAAAATCGTCTTAAATATCTTCATGATCACGATTCATCTTCTTGTACATTCCAAAGTGAAGGTGTTGGTCCTACTGTTTCACGTAATCCTTTATCTGATGTTTACTTTTCTGTTGAAAATATGAATGCTTTACAAGAAGGTTTACGTAATATGATTTTAAATCAATCAAACGGTAAACATAATATTCCTCGTCAAAACGAAACTGAACTTAAAATTATTATGAGATCTATGTATTTTCAATTCGCTCGTCATTATACTCATATTCCTATATTAGACCAAGTTAAACATTTAAATAAACTCGTATTAGATTATTCTGTAAAAGATATTTTATCTCATATTCAACTTAAAGAAAAATATTTACAAGATATATCTCGATTTCCTGATCCTCTCGATTTACCACAATTATCTACACAAAAAGGAACTAAACAATTGGAATTTACAGGATGGATGTAAAAAAAAAATATAATTTCTTATTTTTTTATAAATGTCAATTATGTGTCGTATTCGAAATGATTTTATAATTTCATCTTATACCGATAAATATGATTGGTGTTTAGATTATTTACGACATTTAACTATTCGTGAAATTAATTATATAATATTTGAATATGGTTTTCGTGATGCTTTATATATAACATATGAACTATTCGGTGAATCCATATTTATTATAAATAATATAGATCAGTTAGATACTTTATATTATTTAATTGCGTTTGCAATTATACTTGAATTAATATCTAACTAAAATATAATGAATATATATAATGTACTGTGTAATGTAATAGATTATTCTGTTGACATTTTTTTAGATTTAGGTTTTGTACATAAAAGTTTGATTTTAGAAAATATTATTCTTATGAATAATACATTTTCTATTAAATCTGATCTTTTTCAAGGCAATCATTTAGATTTTTATAAGTCGTTTTTAAAAGATTTTATTCCTTCTATATATATATATAATCGATATAATTCTCATTTACCAAATGAAAATATTCATTTAATGTTTGATTATGTTTCATTATTAATTGATAAAAATGAAATGAATATTAAAAAAATTTGTAAAATAAATGAATATATTATTCATTTAGCTTCTTTTATTGAAAGAAAACAAATATAAAAATGATAGCATATTCATATTATAAATATAATATGAATAAACCATATAATATTATAGCATCTCCAGAACTTTGTTCATTTATGGATATTCCAATAATAAGTATAGTAAATGAAAGAGAAGTAATACAATTTCTTTATAATTATTGTGAAAATCATAAATTAAGAATAAAAGATAGTCATATTTGGTTTAGACCAAATAAAAAAATGAAAGAATTATTTAAATTTTCAGAAATAGATTCAATATTAAGATTTCACGAAGTAATTCAAGAACATTTACATAAAGTAATTATATATACAAATCTTTTTGATAAAGATAAATTAGTTACAAATTACTAAATCTTCTTCTATAATTTTTATTTGAGTAAATATGTTTATTTATCGAATTAATCGTTTACTGTCATTTATATAAGAAATATACAAGTTTTTATTAATTAATGAATTATGGCTATACAATCTAATAGTCCTATTTTAAAAAACTCTATATATGTAGGAGAATACACGATAAAGTCCATTGTCCAAGAGAGAAATAAAATTAAGAAAAAGTGGGATGAAAAATCTGATAAGAAAAGAGTTCTATTTTGTGGTACTCATGTCGAATGTTCAAATGGTTATTCTAAAGTGGTTTATTATATTTGTAAAAATATAGCGAAATATGAGGATATAGAGTTTACTTTATGGGGTTTTCAGAATTTTCAACAAGTTCAAGGACATAAACAAGCTAGAGGTGATATTCCAGATAATATTAAAATTGTTGATGCTTTCCAAATTGAAAAAGAGAAAAATGGTGGAACACCTCGTCAAGGTTTTGGTGAAAAGGAAATTGGCAATTGGTTAAAAGATAATCCACAAGATATAATTATTGTGTTCAACGATGCTATGATTAGTTCCGCGATAACCGCAACTATAATAAATGAATTATCGATGTACCGTAAAAACTTTAAATTAGTATCTTATATGGATCAAGTATATCCATTTCAGAAAAAAGATTATATTAAATTACTTAATACTCATTTTGATGCTATTATTGCATTTACTCCTTATTGGAAAGATATAGCATATCAAATAGGAATTAAAAAAGAGATGCCAATATATGTTTTTACTCACGGATTTGATCATACATTATATTTTCCTATTAGAAGAGATTTGGCTAGATTATATTTTGAATTACCAGATAATATGTTTTGCATTTTAAATTTAAATCGTAATCAACCTAGAAAAGCTTATGATATTTCTATAATCGCTTGGGCTAAGTTTGTTAAAATGCATTATGATGCAAATGTATTAAAATTAAAATGTGATTATAAAACGAATAAACATACAAGAAGACCTATTAAATATCTTATTGGTACGAATCCAGATGGTTATTGGAATTTAATGGATGTACTTGAATGTGAATGTAAATTTATAGGTTTACCATTTGAATATGCGAAAGAAACATTATGGTATATTAAAAATCCTCAATCTGCTTCCGATCGCGATATTAATATATTAATGAATGCTTCTGATGTTGGGATTAACTGCGCTTTAGGAGAAGGGCATGGACTTTGTCAATCGGAAGCCCTAGGTATAGGACAACCACAAATAGCATCTAAAGTAGGTGGAATGCAAGAATTTATGGATAATACAATGTCAACTCTAATTGAACCTTGTTTTAGATGCTACCATGATAATAAACCGAGTGCAAAGGGTATAGGAGGAGTAGATGAAAGGACGAATCCAAACGATTATACAGATGCAATATGGAGATATTTTTCAAATCCAGAATTAGTATTAAAACATGGTAAAAAAGGTAGAAGAAATACTTTACAACATTATAGATGGGAAACAATGGTTGAACATTTTCATGATAATATTCTTTCTAAATTATAATAAAAATGTATTAATAAAAAATATTATAATATATTTTACAAAATTTAGTTATCATAATATAAATAAATTTTATCTATTGGTTTTTCCGTTTTTCTTTCAATACATTCTTCTAAAGTTTTTTTTAGTTTTTGTAATCGATTATTCCAATTTTTTTCTTGACTTTTTGGAATTATTGTATATCCTAATTTAAGATTAATTTGAAAACAACTTTTAATTGTTTTTTTATTTTCCATATAATTATCTGGATTAAATCGAATAAATATAACATTTCGATCTAATATTTCATGAATTTTATGTTCTCTTACTTTATCACAACCTGTTTCATAATTTTTATGTTGATGTTCATCAATTTCAATAATTATCGTATGATGGTTTAAATGTAATAGAATATCTGGACGTAAATTAATACAATCTTTATCTCCTCTCAATTGTTTGTCAAATATAAAGTTTAAATCTTTAAATTCATTTTTTATAAAATTTACAACTTCAACTTCTTTTATTTTAATCTGTTTTACTCTTTTATCTGTTGGATTATAGAAATAGAAACATCGTAAACATAAATTATCATATTTAACATATCTATCACATAATTCTTCACTACATATTTTATTTACAACATCCACCATTTCATCATCTTTATGTTTAGTACAGTATAAAGGTGTTTTATTACCTTCATAATTAAAGCTAGGTCGAGTTTCGCAACCAACATACTCTCCATCCTTAAAGTCTTTACCAATACATACAGAATGTAATACATCTACCATATCATTTTCGGAATGTTCTTGACAATAAATAGCATTTTTTTCACCGTTCGCTAAGCCCTATTATTTATTTTTATTTCTTGTTATTT
>CERI01115614.1_pt1 | contig 44536 bp, 21 predicted proteins | sample 350261 | NCBI WGS metagenome assembly CERI01 (sample SAMEA2620979, study PRJEB7988) | marine metagenome | isolation source: saline water (ENVO:00002010), including
TTTTTTTTTTGTTGTCATTTTTAGGTAAAACTGTCATTTTTTAATTTAGATTTTCTTAATTTATTAGTAAAAAATATTAAAAATACATTATATTAACACAACAATTAAAAGTGTTAAAAAATCATCATTATATGGATGTAAATCATTAATTATTATAATAAAAAAAGTCTAAAGACCGAAAATATTCGGTCATTATTGTCATATAAGATATTATGATAAAAAGAAATAAATATGAATTAATATATATAATTTATATAGACATGACAGACAAAATAAATTGTGATTATTGTAATAAATTAATATGTAAAAGTAAATTAAACAGACACCAAAATACAAAACAATGCAGAAATAAACAATTGAATAAAGATATAATATTAAATGTAAAGGAATATATATGTAAATATTGTAATAAAATATTTAATAGATTAGATGATAAAAATGGTCATGAATTATGTTGTTCGTCAAAAGATATGTATTATAAATTTCAGCTTGAATTAGAAAAAAAAGATGAAATTATTAAACAAAAAAATAATGAAATTAATATATATAAAAATGAAATAATTAAACAAAAAGATAATGAAATAAATTATCTTAAATCACAATTACAGTTATATAGACCATGTATAAATAATTATAATGATAATGTTAGTATAACAATTAATAATAATATTAATATTAATTTCGGTGATATTAGAAATCATTTAGATAAATTTAATATTCATGTTTTATCGGATCATACATCATTAATTGGGTTTATAATGAAAATATTTAAAGATAAAGTAAAATTAACTAATGAATGTAAACAAATAATGTCATATTATATAAAAGATAAAATGATAAATGATATAAAATGCAAAACATTTTTAAGTAATTCAGCGGGAGAATTATGTGATATATCAGATAGAATATGTCAAGAAGAGTTAAATAAAAATATATTAAATGATACAATAATAAAAAATGCATGTAAAAACAATATATTGTTAAATAGTATATCAACAGAAGAAGGGATAAAGAACGGAATAAGAAAGAAAAACCCGACAATATTAGTACATGAGATAATAAAATATTTAAAAGAAAATGAATTAACAGATATAAAAGGTGTATAAAAAAAAATAAAAATATTTAAAAAAAAACACCGTAAATGTATATTACAAAATAATAAAAAATATTAATAATAATATAATGACATCTATAGAGGATATATATAAAGTTATATCAGATATAGATAATGATACAATTGATATAGAAAAAGGTTATGGTGATGGGATGATAAACGAAATTGTTATTAATAAACCATAAAAATTGTTAATATTCATATTATATAGATAATAAAATATATCATTGAACAGTTAAACCGGTATTAGTTCTGCCCATACTGATAATATCACCATTATTAGTTATACCGAAACGCCGATTACCGTTATTATTATTATTTAATGTATAAAGCACATCACAATATAAACTACCAGAATCATCATTAACTAAATTAATATTTATAATATTAGTAATTTCAGATTCAAAATCATTATTATTAATAGCAGATTTTTTATAATATTGTTTGATGTCATTGATAATAGTAGGGTTATTACACATGGTTTTTTTTTTAACATGATGGGGTGGCTGTTTTAATAAAATATTTGATGATAAAATTTTTTGTAATAAAGGTGTAATATTATTTTTATATAACAATTGATGTTGATTAAATACAATATAAATATTAATTATAATTATAACGATTAATAAAAAAAGTATATTATTCATTTTAACAATAAAGTTTTGAATAGTATAAGTATAAGTATAATATATAAATAAAAAAATATATATTATAAAATAATTTATATATTTTTAAAGATAATGAAAAGAAGAAATAGTGCAAAAAAAAATAAAGAAAATGAACAAGAAGAACAATTGAAATCAGAAAAGTTACAAGACATGTTTTATGAATATGTTAATATAGTTTCACCATATACCAAATTATTAGTATATTATGATAATTATTCAATGCGGACTAAAAGATATGTAGAAATGTTTAAAGAATTAGAAAGGAATTTAAAAAAATCAGAAGAAATAAAACAAATAAGGAAAGAATTAAGTATAGAAACGAAATATAAATATAAAAACACAATAAAGGAATTAGTAAATGATTATCCATATGTATTAAAAAATTATTTAATGAAACATAAATTAGTTAATATTAATATATCAAATGCATTTACAAAATTATATGAAATGTTATATATGCATATGAGACATATATTTAAAAATAACAGACCATTAAAAGTATATCATATGGCAGAAGCACCGGGGCAATGGATAAAATGTATGGAGTTTTTTATAAAAAACAATGGGTTTAACGTAAATTATGATTGGTATGCAAATACATTAAACCCAAATAACGAAGAAAATAAAAGGAAATATAATATAATATTTGATGATAAATATGGGTTAATGAAAAAAAATATAAAAAAATGGTTATATGGTGAAGATAATACAGGTGATATAATGAATGTAAAAAACATAATAAATATAAAAGAAGAATTAAATAAAAATGAATTTACACCAGATTTAATAACAAGTGATGCCGGGATTGATATTAAAGAAAATGATGTTGTATTATTACAAAAATTAGATTATGCACAATTAATAAATGTGATAGTATTATCAAAAAAAAATACAAATATAATTATAAAAACATTTTTACCATATATAATGAATAAAAAAGAAACATTATCAAATGAATCAGTTGGTTTTTTTATATCATTAATGTATTTATATGTAAAATTATTTGAAAATATATATTTTTATAAACCGATGACAAGTGGAGTGACTACTGGTGAATTTTATATAATTGGTTTAAAATATAAAAATAATATAACAGAAGAATTAAAAGATATATTAATACATAAATTAGAAAATTTTGAATTAAATAATGAAATTGTGCCACAAGATTTAATATCTAATTATATAAAATATCAAATATTTAGTTATTTAAATGATATATTAATGTTAAACAATACATATATTAAATTAGAAATAGATTTTATAAAAATAATAAAAGATAATATAATAACAGATGAATTTTTAAAATTATTAAATGATATTAAAGCAAAAAAAATAAATTATTGGTTATATCGTTTTGATTTTTTTAAATGAATTTAATTATGATACATAATATTTATATATTTTTTTATGGCCATGTTAGTGATGAGTCCCACATATTACCAATTACATTTGCATTAAGTCTATTAAGAACAACACCCACATTTTTTTCAGATTCTACATATTTTGTTGATGTCACATTACCTTTATCATCTTTTACAGTTTCTTTCTTTTTATATGGTATTACATGTTGTTTTGATATATTTAAAAGTGGAAGAATGTCATTATAAAAATGTACAACAATAAGATATGTTAGGAAATTTTTTGTTTTATTATCAATACTAATATCTTTAAATTCTTTATTGAGATAAGTATTGATACTATTTTTTTCTAAAATAAATTTAAGTGTTTGGTTTTTTTCAACAAAATTCTTTACATCTTTACCATCAGGTACATCAAGTAGATCAACTTCAATATGTTTTTCATCCTTTGATTTGTCAATAATTAAATTATAATAATTAGAGAATTTTACCATATTTTTATATAATTCTGTTTTTGATGATCTCAATTCTTTGGATTTAATAAATGTTGCAAATGTTTGAAGTTTGCCACCAGTATTACTATTACTGGTTGTCTCTGTTGAAGTAGTATCATTATTATTTGATGATAACAATCTAATATCATTTAAATACATTTGCGTAACATCTCTAATTCTATCAGAGAATACATTCATTTGCCTAGTGTTAACTTGTTTAATTTTTTGTTTAATTTGATGATTTTTCAAAAGAGTTTCTTTTTCAATAATATCTTTACGAATGCCGGTTGATTTATTATCACCTTTAAATTTTTCATATAATTTAAATAAATCATATGTCAATTTTCGTTCAATATTTGCTTTTTCATGATTACCAATAAATTTAGCAAAATAATCATCTTTGGACATAATATTACGTTCTTTACCACCGGATTTAGCGATTTTATCAGTTTCTTGTTTTTTATAAACATTATAATCATTTTCACCGTGTTCAGTGAGTTTTTGTTTATATTCATCGATTTTACTATTATATTGTTTAAAATGTTCGGTGATAATTTTGGTATTAAAATCCTTAACACCAATCAATAAAGTGAGTCGATCAGAATATAAATTGGATAAATCTTGTTCAAGTTTATTAATATCTTGTTGAACAACTGTTACATCTTCACCATTTTTTGATTTTTTTTCAATATCTTTTGTTTTAGTTTTAATTGTTTTATTTAATTTTTTACAATCAATAATATTTTTTTCTAAATCAAGACCACCTAATGCATTTTTATTATCATTTGATAAAATATCAACGATCAACGTTTTAGTTTTAACCGAAGACATTGTTGTAAATATTTTATTATAATATTTATTATATATCATATATTTTATATATTTAATTAATAATTATAAATACTATATATATAACTAAGTATTATTATGGATGTGCCCAATATTCAAAATATCAATGATAATTTTGATAAAAAAATAGAAAATGATCATGATAATGCACATGACCGAACAGTTAATGAATTAAGTAAATATTACTATGAATATTTAAAAAATAACACAAATATAGATTATGATATAGATAATATGTTAACACATATAAATAATGATAATATAAATGATTTAGATAAAAATTTAATATTAAATTATTTGAATCAATTGTTATTAAATAATGATAATATAACAAATTTTGAATGTAATGAATTTGATTTTTTAATATTATGTTGGAATAGATCATTAATGGAAATTAATAAAGAAAATACAAAATATATACAAGCAAGTATATTAAACAATATAGTAGATTTTTATTCAACTGATTATGATTTATTTAATAATTTAATAATAAAAAAATTATGTTGTCCAAGTGGAAGAATTATGAAATTATTATCATCATTTTGTTATTTAGATAATAATAAAACACTTGGTGGATTTTTATCTACTGATATGTTAAGAAAAGAATTTTTAAATAAAGCAAGTATAAAATATATTAATAATATATCATATAACGATTATTATAATATATTAAATAATATAATATTAGAATATAATAAAATATATCATGAACAATTAAAAAAATTCCGTGATACACTTATTGAATCATTGGTATTTTAAAAAAAAATTTATTAATAATATATTATATATATGATTGTACATTTTTATATTAAATAATATTAAATAATATAAAATGACATTAATTATACCATTTTATTCCCATAATAAAAATAATATATATGAATATAACTGTTTTTCAAATTTTTATAAATTACCAGATTATGAATATGATTTACCAGAATTTGTACAAAATGAAAATATGCCAAAAAAAATAAAATGTAATTGTAGTGAAAAAGCAATTATGGCATGTAAAGCATCATTAATGAATGATGATGAAACATTTTATAAAATAATAATGGCAAAAGAACCAAAAATAATTAAAGAGTATGGACGAATTGTCAAAAATTTTGATAATGATAAATGGCTGCGATGTGTAGAAGCTATAGCATATGATATAGTATATCAAAAATTTAAAAAAAATGAATATATACAAAAAATATTATTATCAACTGAAAATGCTATATTAGTAGAAGCATCACCGTATGATAAATTATGGGGTGTAGGATTAAGTATAAATAATGATTATATTTATGATATTGAAAAGTGGAATGGTGTTAATATATTAGGTTACGCATTAATGAAAGTTCGTACACAATTAAGAAACGAATTAATAATAAATGATGATAGTAATTAAATAATTATATATATAAAAAGTGATTATATATTATATAATATATGTAAATATAAAAAATGGCAACTACACAAATATTAGATAGTTATAAAACATTATTAAATGAAAAATTAAATAAAAAAATAAATAATACAGCTGCTGAAATAATTGATTTTTTACATGATAACAATAATTATGAATGTTTTTTACAAAAAACTTATGATATATTATGTGCACTTGATATAGAAAATAATGAATATATATATTCATTATTGAATGATATGAAAAGTTTAAATCAAGCAAGTACATTTAATATGTGCCCAGATATAAATCAATCAATATATAATGAAATAAAAAAAAGGAAAAACGCAGAGACAAATACATTAAAATATTATAATACTGAATTTACATGTAAAAAATGTAAACATAATAAAACAACAATTGTATTTGTAAATAAACATCTAGGATCTGATGAGGCATCATCATTAAAAATAACATGTGTTAACTGTAATAATGAATGGTATTCATAATAAATTAATAATATTTTTTTTTATGTTTATATATTAATATTAACAATAATATATAATAATGGCTAACTTTAAAAATATATATAAAATAATTGAAGAACTACACCCATTATATCATGAAAATCATAAAAAATGGTTTAGAGAATCATATGAAATATGTGAAAAAATGTTAGAAAAAAATAATGATGAAATGTCAGAAATATTTGTAATACAATATTTTATAAATAAATTTCAAGAAGAACACACAAATATAAAAATAAATATACCGGATATATATGATTTAAAATATGCTGATTTATTTGCATTTTATAATGGTGATATATTATTTGTAACACATTCAAATTATAATGATATAAACATTGGTTCATCAATAATTAAAATAAATAATATACCATTTAAAGAATATATAAATGAATATATGTTATATAATGGTGGTGTATATAATGATTTGATGGATATGAAATATCAAAGTAATTTTTTATTTATTGATAATAATAATAAATATTTTAAAAAACCAAATAATATAACATTGGATAATAATAAAACAATAAAATTAAAATATATAAAATATAATAAAAATATAAAAATATTAGATTTTTTTACATATGATATAATTGATCAAAGATATTTTATAAATAAAAAATCAAATCATATATATATTCATATACATGATTTTGATGCTATAAAATATGATGATTTAAAAAAATTATTACCATGTGATGAATTAACAGTAGATTTAAAATATAATTTTGGTGGATCTATATTTAATGTTGAAAAATTTTTTAAAATTGTTTATGGTATAGATTTACAATTAGGTATAAATATTAAATTAAATAAATTTATAAATGATGATAATATTATTAATAAAATGAAAAATAAATTAAAAGAATCATTATATTGTAGAAAATCAATAATAAATAAGTATTTGAATAATGTTTCTGGTCCAAAATTAAATTTGTATGTAAATGAATTTAGTAAAAGCGCATCAAAAACATTTGTACATATTGTTAAATTAATTATACCAAATCATAATATACACGGTTTTATAAATACTGATGATTTATGTGGTACTACTATTACTATAACAACACCATATTATGAATTAAATATACCCACAATGTGTTATTCATTGAATGATTGTAATAATAAAAAATTAGAAATTGATTTTAATAAATTATAATAATATATAAATATATAAATGATTACAATTATAGGTGTTATTTTATTTGTTGTTATATTTATATTATATTTGCATATATATCTTGATTATTTTAACGAGATTAAAATAACAGATTTGAGTAATATAAAACAAGTTTTCAACGTTTTAAAAGATAATAGTAAATTATCAAATATATTTAACAATAATACAATATTAACAAATAAATTATTTAATAAACCAAAATTATGTAAACGACCAAAACCACAATTAATAACAAATGATAATTTAAAAATGGATGTTATATTGACATTTAATAATGTCAATGAAAGTGAATATAATAATGCAGTTGAAAATGAAATAAAAAATATGTTAGAAAAAAATATGAATGCAACAGTTGATAATATTACTAAAGTTAATGAAAAATGTGATAATACATTAAATAATATAAACGAATCATTTATTAAAGAACGTAATGAAAATAATAATAATGTTACTTTAAAAGTTGAATTAAACATAAAACAAAATGAACCAAATGAAATTATAACATTAAATAAAAAAATAAATAAATCAGAAACACAAAAAAAAATATTAATTGATAAATTAAATAATGAACCAGATATATTAAAACAAAATAATATAAAACACGAAATAACAATAATAAATGATGAAATAAATGAACTAAAAGAAATAATAAATTATAAACATGGGACGATTGATGAAAAAACATTAGAAGAAATAAATAAAGAAAACAATGATTTATTATTAAGTCAAAATAAAGAAAAAGAAATGCAAATGCTGGAAGCGCAAAAAATGGAAGCAGAAAAATTAAAATTAATTGAAGAACAAAGAATAATTGAATTAGAAAATAAAAAAAAGGTAGAAATAGCTAAACAAGAAGCAAAAAATGAAGCGGATAGAATTGAAGCATTAAGATTACAACAAGAAACAGAAGCCAAATTAAAGGCCATTGAAGAAAAAAAAAGAATTGCTGAAGAAAAAATAATTGCTGAAGAAAAAAGAATTGCTGAAGAAAGAAGAATTGCTGAGGAAAAAAGAATTGCTGAAGAAAAAAGAATAGCTGAAGAAAAAAGAATACAAAATGAAAAACGTATTACTAAAATGAATGAAATTGAACAAATCAGTAAAAACCATAAAAATAATATACAAAATATTATTAATAATATTAATAATGATAATGAAAAAACTATTAATATACTTAATAATGAAATTATTCAAATTAATATTATAATAAATAAAATAAATGATATTAAAATCACATGGATATCTGAAGCATCATTATACACCGAATATAAAGTTAAAACTATAGAAAAGGATGAGATTGATCAATATCCAAATTATAAAAATATGTTATTATATATTAATAATATCATAAATGATTTAAATAAAAATATAATAAAAAAAAATCAAAAAATAATAGAAATAAAATTAAATACAATAGAAAAATATAGTGAAAATAAATTAAATGATATAAATAATATATTAAATAAATTAAAAATAAATAATAATAATATTGATAATCAAAATATAAATATTTTAGAAAAAATAAATAAAAAATTGGAAAATATTAATATAATATTACTTGATTTACAAAAAATAAATAATGATTGGGAAGCGGAAATAACTAAATATAGCGAATATTTTAATTTATTAAAAAATTCAAAATATGTTAATTATAATGAATTTAAAAAAACTTATACATTAAAAAAAAATGAATTAAACAAAACAAAACAAAATTATAATGATGAAATAATAAGAATAAATAAAATATTACAAAATGCAGAGAACGAAATTTTAAAATTTATTAATATTAAAGATAAAACAGAAGACGAAACATCAATTAATTATAATGTTAATATAGAAACGTTAAAAATAACAATTAATAAAAAAATAACAGATAATAATAATTTAAAAAATATTATTAATGAATTAAAATCAAATTGGTTAAATGTTAGTAATGAATATAATTTACATACAAAATTTAATCAACATTTAAACGAAATGAACGAAATTTTAAATAATATAAATAATATAATAAATCAATATGAAATAGAAAAAAATAAAATAAATAAAACAATATTAGAAATAAATAAATTAGAAACAGAATATATAAATGTTGAAAAAAATCATAATTACGAAATATCGAGAAAAAATATAAATAAAATAATATATAATAATAATTCAGATGTTAATAAAATAATTAATGATTTACAAATTATTGTTAAATTATATAATAATACAATTAATAATATTGATAAATTATTAGTTGATAATATTAATTTAAATGATATAATACCACAATATTATAATACATTTAAACTGGAATATAATAATAAAATAAATAAATATAAAATAAAATTGTTAGAGAAATTAACGGCAATAAATAATGAAATAGATAAAGAAAATCAAATATTAACAGATTTTAATAAAATAAATTTAGTAAAAACTGGTCAATATTGTGCGGCAAAAGAAATAAAAGTAGGACAAGGTGAACAATATAAAGGTAATAATAATATAAATAAATGTTATATGGATTTAAAACATAATCCAGGATGTAGACAAGTATCAGATTCCTTTATGATTAATCCTGAAACCGGTGATTGTTATTGTTATATTTTTACTGATTGTAATCGTTTATGGGATGAAAAAAATGCACAAGTTTATAAAATGCATGTTGATGAAAACACACAAAAAGCAATTGATATTGCACATAAAAGAGTGAAAGAAGAAGAAGAAAAAAGAAGATTAGAAGGAATAGAAAGAGAAAAAGCATTAAAAAAATTAAAAGAAGATAGATTAAATATATATAATGAAGCAAGAGAATATTTATTAACAGTAGGTGATGATGGTATGCTTAATAAAGATTATATATTATCAACACATGATGAATATTGTGCATATGATAGAGAATATATAGTTGGTCAAGGTAAAAAATATATGGGTAAAACTGGACCACAAAAATGTTATACTGATATACAAAATGAAAAAAATTGTGAATATGCTGATGGATTTATGAATAATATAAAAACTGGTGATTGTTATTGTTATATGAATAATTATTGTGATGCATATAGATTTAGAATGACAATTGAACCATATAATCCATTATTATTTAATGAAAATAATTATAATAAACATTTAAAAGATATTTTTAGTGAAATGTTTAATATTGATATTAATTTTATACAAATATACCACGATAACAGATTAATACAAATAATATTTAATAAAATAAGTCCAGTAAATTCTGAAATAATTATAAAAGAAATAAATAATATAATAGGTGATAATGTGAAAAAAAATATATTATTAGAAAAAATAAAAAGAAAATTACCAAAAACAGAAAAAATAACTATACAACCAATGATTAAAAATGGAAAATGGGATGAAATTGGTGCATTTATATTTCAAATAAATCAAAACGAACAAATGCAAGAATGGGCAAAACAAGAAACAATAAGATTAACAAAAGAAAGAGAAGAAAGTGCTGAAAGAAATAGATTAAAAAAAGAACGAGAAGTACAATTAAAAAAAGAAGAAGAAATAAAATATAATAATGTTAGAGAATATATATTAAATAATGATTTTAAAAATGGTGAATTAGTTGGAATTGATTTATATTGTGGTGCAAATGAAAAATTAATAGGCAATAATAAACGTTATACTGGTAATGACGGTGTGTTAAATTGTTATTCTGATATGTTGTCTACATGTTTTGAACCTATTGGTTTTATGACCAATATAAAAAATGGTGCTTGTTATTGTTATGAAAAAGCATATATTGATAATGATAAACAAATAGAAGATGATATTTTAAATAGTTGTACATATAAATTTCCAGAATCAGGTGCGTTTACATATTTATTAAATAATAAACAAGTTCAAAATGATTTTGTATAAAAAAAAATGTGTAATTTTTTTTTGTAATTAAATATCAATATATTATTTTTTTTTTATTTATTTACCTTTACCTTTGCCACCTTTGCCACCTTTACCTTTACCCTTACCTTTAGTATTAAGACAATTATTTAATTCATCACGAAGATTTTTCATTAATGTATTATTACTCCAAACTGAATTATAGTTATTATATGTACTGTACTGCTGTGTTTCACGGTGTTGTGGTAAAATATTATTTTCTGATTTAAATTCATGCATTAATTGACCATTAAATGGAGCTCTTACATGTTCAGCTTGAACACCTTTACCGGGACAATCAGTTTCTTCAAATTCAACATGTTCACCTGGATATAACATTTTAAATTCATTATCTGTATTAATTTTTGTATAATGTACGAAAATTTCAACAGGTTCGCCGTTTTTAACATTTTTTTGAATAAAACCATAACCTTTTTTATAATCAAACCATTTAACTTGTCCTTTAAAAGTTTCTTGTTTTTTAGTGTCTTTATCTTTACCAGATTTATTAGAATTAGATGGTGCACTTGCTGATTGTTCAGTTGATGTCATATTGTAAATTGATTATAAATAAATAATATAAATAACCAATTTATTTGAATATATTATATATAAATATATAATAGTATATTATATATCTTTAAAATAAAAAAAATGGGTGAAACAGTAGCATTAGAAGATTATGCTGCATTAACAAATGAATATGATAAAATTGATAGAGAATTAAAACAATTACGTGATGAATATAATAGATTGCGAAGACAATATGAACAATTAATGAATGAAAAAAACAGTTTACAAAGTCAAATTAAAGATTGTTATAGTAATCCAATAAAAATAAATACATTAGAACAAGAAATTCAAAGATTAAAACAAAATATATCACAATTAGAATCTGAAAAAACATTATTAAATACAAAAAATGCACAATTAGAAGATAAATTTATTAAATGCAAATCAGAAGCACAATTTATAAATAATGTTAATTTGTTAGATAGAATGGATATACAAAATAAAATTAAAGAGGCAACAAAAAATTTGGAAAATGAAAAAGAAAACATTAATAAATTATATATTGAATGTGAATTAAAATCAAAAGAAATGCAAAAAAGTATAGATGAAATGACAAATATAATAAATGATTTAAAAAATAAAAATGAAACATTACAAAAAAAATTAAGTAATTACGAAACAAATACAAACGAAAGTGACATTATAAAATCATTACAAGATGAAATCGAAAAGTTAAATAATATAATATATGATTTAAAAAATAAAAAAAAATCTAAATCAAAGAAAAAATCTAAAATGTCAAAAACAAAAAAAAAATCAAGAAAATCAAAAAAAAGAAGCAGTGGACGTAGAAATCGTAACTAAAAAATTAAATTAAAATATATTTAATGTTTTTTTTTATAAATTATCATTTATATTCATTGGTTTTAATTTATTATCTGTTGCATATTTATCATAATAATAATATACTAATTTTTTGATATATGTATTATAAATATCTTTAACAATATTAAAATCAATTAATGAATCATTATAAAACTTTTCAAAATAATATAAATTTCGTTCTATAAATGTTATTTGTTTATTATATATTTGATTTAATGTATTATTAAACAATAATATATCATCATTATCTATATTATTTATATAACCAAAATTATTAAAATTTGAAATTTTTTGTGTAAAAATATCGATATATTTTGACGCATGGTTAAAACCAATATAACCAATACCAACAATATAATTTTCACTATTTGTTGGTTTGCTAGTCATGGGTTTAACAACTTTAAAAGTTTCAAATAATTTTGATAATATTATTAATACATCAATTGTTGCTTTTTCAAAAAATGTATATATTTTTATTATCATATTACCGTTTTCTTTTAAAGATATGAGTCCACATAATACTTCAGCCAATTTTAAATTTATTTCAATATTTTCTTGATCATTAAAATCATTAATATCAAGAGATATACCAGCATCAGAAGTATATAAATCACATTTACCAATAGTATCAAAATATTTTTCAATATATTTTATATTATTTAAATTAGTTATATCACCATTCATTTTTTTCTCGTCCATTATCCATTTTTCTCTATATTTTTTATAAAACCCATAATAATCAGGTAAACCTTCGGATTTAGGACCCATAACACCAGGTAACAAAGAATTACCATACCAATCATAAATTATATCAGGCATATTTGTTTTTAAGTAAAAATTGACAGCTACAATAAAATTACCTGGCATTTCAGCATTAGCAAAATGTTTAAAATGATTATTTTGTATTTTTGTTATATCTATTATATTTTCATGATTTAATATTTCTGTTAATTTTAATCCAGCATTTGATACGTTTTGTAATTTAAAATTTGTATTGATTTGATATTTAAAATTCATCATATAAATTTTATCTGTTAATTTATCATAAAATATATTTTTTTTTATTTTATTTTTTATTTGTTTATCGATTGATTTAATTCGTAATAATTCATATAAATCATTTGTGCCATATTTATTCAATAATTCATTTTTTGATATTTTTAATTGGTGTTCATCAATTTTTGATTTTGTATTATTTAATATATTTTTTATATGTTTAAATTCTATTAATTGTTCGTTATTTGTTTTATTAAGCAATGATACATCTGTAATATCAGTTTTTGTTTTTATATCATATGCTTGATAATTTATACTGTATTCAATATCCAATATTTTTTTTGATATTTGTTTCATATTTTTATAATTATATTATTAAATTATAAAAAATGTATATTTGTTGTATATAATATCATTTTTTTTTTGTTAAATTAAAATTAAATTATATATTAAAAAATGATATATATATTAAAAAAAAATGATATTATATATATAATATAATAAATATACTATTTATAAATTTATAAAATATGGCATTAAATACAAACAACAATAATATGTTAACATCAAATGATATGTCATTATTTTTATTAAAATTTATTAAAAATATGAATATAATATCACATAATCATAATAGTTTTAATGATTTTTTAGATAAAAATGGATTAAAAAATATTATTTGTAATATATTTAAAATACAAGATGTAATAGTATTTGATGGTGAAAAATCACAAAAACATTATTATAAAGAAACAGAATTAACAAAAATGGTATATACATTAAGATTTACAGATGTAAAATTTGAAAAACCAAAATACGTTGATCAAACAACAAATGAAAATGAAATGTTAACACCAAATATAGCTAGATTAAAAAATTTAACATACGCATCTGAAATTATAATTGAAAGCGAAATTGATATTGAATATCATTATAAAAAAGGTGGTATTGAAAAACAAACAGTTGTTATTAAAGATTTATATATTGGTAAATATCCAATTATGATTAAATCAGATATGTGTCATTTAAATAATGCAACAAAAGATGAATTGATTAATATTTATAAAGAAGACCCAAATGATAATGGTGGGTATTTTATAATAGGTGGTGTTGAATGGACCATTGATACATCAGAAAGTATATTATATAATTCATTTAGAGTATATAATAATCAATATAATAATGAATTATCACGTGGTGAATTTATTTCAAAACCTGGTGATGGTTTTGAAATTTCTCGTGAAATTATTATGCGTTTAAATAACAATGATTTAATAACATTACAATTAGTTGGTAGTCATGATATATATGAAGAATATCAAATTCCATTTTATTTAATATTTAGATTATATGGTGTAATGAGTGATATTGAAATTTTTAGATATATTTTATTAGATTTTGAAAAAGATACGTATTATGATAAAATAAAACATTTTATAGAAACTAGTATGACTAACACTGATAAATCCACAAAATTTGAAAAATTAGTAAATATATATGATCACAAAAAATTATTAATTGAATTTGGTAGAATTATATTTAAAAATAAAAAATTAGAAGACATGACATTAATACAATCAGTATATACATTATTAGATAAAAGTATATTGTTACATATAGGTGATGACCCATCAGAAATGACTAGAAAAAAAAAATTAATATATTTTGGTATATTAATTAGAAAATTAATATTAGTAAACACTGATGTATTGCCTGTAACTAACAGAGATTCATATTCAACTAAAAGATTACATTCTGCCGGTATATCATATGCAAAAACATTTAAAACTACATTTCGATTAACTGTTGTTAATGGTATTAAAAAACAAATTAAAAATATATTTACACAAACTACTGAAAAATCTAATATTAATTTAACTAATTTATTAAATAATAAAATTACTGGATATGAAAAATTAGCTGAAGCTGTTGAAAAATCAATAAAAACTGGTAATAAAGAAATTGTGTATGATAGAACAAATAAACCAATTTCTAACAGGATTAGTTCACAAATGTTAATTAGAAAAAATGAATTAAATACAATATCAACTTTAAGAGTTATTCATACGCAAAATACATCATCATCAAATCAAACAAAAAGAGCAATTGAAATGAGATCAGTACACCCAACATATGTTGGGTATATATGTCCAACGGCTACTGCTGATACTGGTGAAAAAGTCGGTTTATCTAAACAATTAGCTATATCAGCTTTAATTACAGTTGCTTCTGATTCTGAATTTATTAAAAAAAAAATCGCTCCCAAAATTATTAAAATTGATGATATTATTAATGAAAATAATATAGAATATTTTAAAAAATATACAAGTGTATACGTAAATGGTGATTTACAAGGATGTGCTGTTAAAACATATGATTTTTTAAAAGATATTAGACAAATGCGTTTATTAAAAAATATTGATAAATATACAACTATTCATTTTAATATTTTATTTGATGAAATTCATATTTGGGTTGATTATGGTAGAATCACTCGACCATTAATTAAGGTTTATAATAATATCAGTGAAATTAATGATAAAAATTATAAATTTAAACAATATACAAAATTAACAAAAAAACATATTGAACAATTAAATAAAGGTGATATTAATATAATTGATTTGGAAAATGAACATGTTATTGAATATATATCATCTGAAGAACAAGAAAATTGTTATATAGCTTATAATATTGACGAATTTTATAATAATCAAGATAATATATTAAAACAATATACACATATTGATATTGAAGAAGCCATGTTCGGTATTACCGCATTAACATCACCATTTTTAAACCATACAATGGCACAAAGAGGTTCTTATCAAACTAATCAAGCTAAACAAAGTTGTGGTTGGTTTACTTTAAATCCACATGATAGATATGATAAAAAAAAATTTTATCAAACATATTGTGAAACACCTATTATTAAAACTATCACTTCTAATTTAACTTATCCAAATGGCACTAATTTAATGGTTGCTATGATGTGTTATACTGGATATGGTCAAGAAGATAGTTGTATTCTTAATAAATCACTCATTGATAATGGTTATATGGCCGGTTATCATTATTCATATATATCTGTTAAAATAACAGACCATAATGTTGAATTTATTCGTCTATCTAAACCAACTGATAATGTACATAAAACTAACGCTGATTACTCTTATTTAGACGAAAGAGGTATAATAAAAAAAGGTTCAATAATAGATAAAAATACCGTATTAATATCAAAACTAGTATTAATAAATAAAAAAGAAAATAAATATAGTGATAAATCTGAAATATATACATCTTATGAAAAAGTAGTGGTTGATGATATTGAAATTTCATATTATAATCCACAAGAAAATAAAATTGAATTAGTTAAAATAAGAATTAAATCATATAGAAAAATATTAGAAGGTGACAAATTATCAACTCGTAGTGGTAATAAAAATATTGTTTCCGCTATTATGAACCCCGCTGATATGCCATATACTTTAAATGGTGAAATACCTGATATGATTGTTAATCCACAAGGTATCCCCACCAGAATGTGTGTCGGCCAATTATTAGAATCATTATTTGCTAAATTAGCTATAAATAAAGCACAATTTATTGATGGCACTGCTTTTACTAAATTTAATGTAAACCGTATAAAAGAAGAATTGGAAAAAATGGGTTTAAATAGTTGTGGTATTGAAAAAATGATATGTGGTAAAACTGGTCATATTATTAATGCATTTATATTTTATACTCCACTTTATATTCAACATATTATGAAATTTGCATTAGAAGAAATGTATGTTATTAATCATAATGGCGGGCCTGTTGATGAAGTTACACATCAGCCTAGAGAAGGCAAAACTAATAATGGTGGCCTTAAGTTAGGTGAAATGGAAAAAGATGTTATCGCTTCACATGGAAGTACTAATATTATTCAAGAAAAATTTATTAATTCTTCTGATTATGTTCAATTGTATTTCTGTAAAAAATGTGGCTCTAAAGCTATTTATAATAATGAACACAATTTAAAAATATGTAAATTATGTGATTTTGATGCTGATATTACAAAAGTAAATAGTACACATGTCACAAATGTTTTACATTCTTATTTAATGATGTTAGGGATTGATGTCAGAATGAAATTCTGACACACGGTTGGATTTTTATAAATTAAATAAATAAAATAATATTAACATATTTTTTAATAAAAATGTTAAATATTAATCTACGTAAAGATTATAATAAAAATAAAACCTTTTGTGTACATAATAATAAATAAAAAAATAATAATAATAATAAACTTATATTATTTAAATATAAATATACATACATTTTTTATGGCTAGTCCAAACTTTTCACAACCATATCCTCAACAACCATTTCCTCAACAACCATTTCCTCAACAACCATTTCCTCAACAATCATTTAATAATAAAATATGTAATAGATATACACTTACACATATATGGTATATTTTAATTTTAGTTAATTCAATTATAATAATATTTACATTTATATTATTTATAGGAACACCATTATTTATAGTTGCACCTGGATATATAAGTATACCTTTTTTATTAATTGTTATAAGTCTTGAAATATATATATTTATTTATTATAGAAATAATATGTGGTTTACTGGCGCACCATTTAATTGTATGAATCCATTTGTTGCGGCATTTATACTTGGTATAATAGATGTAACGATGTATACAGTATATTATACATTTGGTTTTGGTGCAATTGCCATGTTTACAATTAATACAATTAATGAAAATGCAAAAAATAATGAAAATGTTTATATTGAATATCATAATAATTAAAAAAAATTATAAATTATAATAATATATTTTTTTATGACCCACAACTAATGCATTCATATTTACTAGTACATTGTTGTGGGTTTTCTTCATTAGGTTTAATACTATTATCAACAGTAAATTTAATAGCATCAACTGCTGCTTTTGTTCGCAAATAATACATACCGGTTTTTAACCCAGAACTCCAACCATGAAAATGCATTGATGATAATTTTTGTTTAGTTGGGTTAATCATATGAATATTTAATGACATTGATTGATCTATAAATGGTGCTCTATCAATTGCCATATCTAATATTTTTTTTTGTTTGATTTCCCATACGGTTTTATATAATTCTTTTATATGATCAGGTAAATTTAATTGTTGAATACTTCCATTATGTTTTATTAATTCATTTTTCATATCAGTATTCCATAATTCTAATTCAATTAAATCATTTAATAAATGACGATTAATTTGTACAAATTCACCAGACATTACTCTTCTAACATAAATATTTTGTGTATATGGTTCAAATGATTCGTTATTACCTAATATTTGTGCAGTGCTTGCCGTTGGCATTGGTGCAACTAATAATGAATTACGTAAACCATATTTAATTATTTTTTCTTTTAAATTATTCCAATTCCACATATTGCCTTGTGGTGAAACACCCCACATATCAAATTGTAATATACCTTTACTAGATGGTGAACCTTTAAAAGTATCATATGGGCCAAATTGTTTTGCTAATTCACATGATGCTTCACATGCCGCAAAATATATTGTTTCAAATATTTTTTTGTTTAATTGACTCGCTTTATCACTTTCAAATGGATATTTCATTTTAATAAATGTATCGGCTAAACCTTGAACACCAATACCAATGGGTCTATGTTTTAAATTAGATATTTTTGTTTCTTCTAACACATAATAATTTCTATCGATAACATTATTTAAATTATATGTAACAATTTTTGTTATTTTATATAATTCATTAAAATCAAAATTAAAATCTTTTACAAATTTAGATAAAGCTATTGATGCTAAATTACATACTGCTACTTCATTTGCTGATGAATATTGCATAATTTCAACGCAAAGATTAGAACAATGTATTGTTCCTAAATTTTGTTGATTTGTTTTTTTGTTTACATTATCTTTATAACACATATAAGGTGTTCCAGTTTCTGTTTGACATTCCAATATACGAAACCATAAATCCTGTGCGTTAATTGTTTTAACACCTTTATTTTCCTGTTCTAATTGGATGTATCTTTTTTCAAATTCATCACCCCATATATCAATTAAACTATTTCCATTTTCATCTATTGTATCATCGGGTGAAAATAATGTCCATTTTTCATTATTTTTTACACGATTCATAAATAAATCAGGAATCCATAATCCTAGAAATAAATCACGACATCTCATCTCTTCATTGCCATGATTTTTTCTTAATTCAATAAATTCACATATATCACCATGCCATGGTTCTAAATATATCGCTATCGCACCATTTCTTTTTCCTGAATTATGTACTAACCCATATTGCGTTAAATAATTATGATTTTCTTCTATATTTAAATCATATACATATCCATTATAATTTTCAGTTTGTATATTTGTTATTCTGCTAAACATTTTATTATCCCATTCTAAATATGTCATTTTATTAGATGTTTCGATTGATAAAAATTCACAATTTATATGTTTTGGTATTCTGATAACATAACATATTTTTTTTGTTATAATGTTTTTATAATTAGATATTTTACCAATATTGTTATTGATATATCCTGATGATAATATACCTAATTTATATAATAAATATTTAACATTAATACATAAATTTAAACTAGTCGTATAATAATATATTTCTTTCCCTATATGACCATCTGTTTCAATTAAACCATATAATAATGATTTTATTTGTTCATTATTTATATCCATGAATTCATTATGTATATTTTTTTCATGATTGTCATTATATATATAATTATAATCAATAAAATGTTTATCTTTACATATTGACCATCTAATATTAATAACTGTATCGTTTTTATTTTCCCAATAATGTATTTCATTATTTTTTAAATAATTAATAACAAAATCAATAGTGTCTTTTTTATATTTTAAACCTAATGTTATACCCGCTTCTTGAAATTTACAATTTTTTTTCTTTGTTATATGGCCATCGCCTAACATTATACCATAAAATCTGCAATCATTATTTGTAAATATATTATTTTTTATTTCATTTGGATTTTTTGGTAATACCATAAAATCACCAATTTGTAATTCATTTGCTGATTTGAATTTTATTTTATATATACCAGTATTTAATCTATTCATTATATGTTTATAATTTAATCCTATTGGTACATTCTCTAAACATGCTATTTCATGTTCTTTTGTACATTTTAAATAATCATATGAATGTTTGATTCGAATATTTAATATTTCTTTATCAATTTTATTGCGTATAACATTATTTACTTTTTTATATGTGTTATCTAATGTTATAACGTAATCATCTGTATTTATATTTTGAATTTGTTTTGGTCCATTATTAGTATAAATAATAATTTCAGGTGTAAAACATTGATTAACATAACGTGCTGTTTCATTGAAATTTCTAAGCATCGGTATAATTCCATTACTGTGACCACCCGATCCTCTAATATATGAACCATTTGATCTTATGTTAGATGCTGTTAAACCAATGCCACCTGCTGTTTTTGATATTGTAGCACATTTTTTTAATGTATCATATATTCCTTCAATACTGTCTTCTTGCATAGTTAATAAAAAACATGATGACATTTGTGGTTTTGGTAAACCAGCATTATATAATGTTGGTGTTGCATGTGTAAAATACCCTTTTGACATCATATTATATGATTCTATAACTTTATTTATATTGTTTATATGTATTTCACATGCAACTCGCATTAACATATATTGTGGTCTTTCTACAATTTTATTATTTACTTTTAATAAATATGATTTTTCTAATGTTTTATATCCAAAATAATCATAATTATAATCTTTATAATTATTAATATTATCATCTAATATTTTTCGATTGTTATTTATAAATCCCCATACATCATCTGATAATAATGGCGCCTGTTTATGTTGTTTATCTTTGTTATTTTTTAATTTATCACATGTATCAGCAAATGAATTTAATGTATTTTTATGTAAATTTGATATAGCAATCCGTGCTGCTAAAATTGAAAAATCAGGATGTATTTGTGACATATACGCACATGTTTCAGCGGCTAAAACATCAATATCAGATGTAGAAATTTTATTATGAAATCCACTAACAATTTTAATAGTAATTGCTGCAGGATCAATAAATTGATCATTTAATCCATAACATAATTCTTTAATACGTTTAGTTATATTATCTAGTTTAATTTCTTGATGTTCACCATTTCTTTTAATCACATACATTTGTGTTGATGACATTTTTTTGTTGTTTTTTTATATAATTATATATTTTAAATATTTAAAATAATCAAATAATTATATTATCTTTAGTATATTTGCATTTATTTTTCATCAATTTTTTCAATAAAAAAAAACAAAATTTTGTAAACACCACATTAATTTATGTTGTAGATATGATAATAAAAATTGTAATTTTTCACATGGCATTATTGATTTCAATTTTAAATATGGTCAACTAATATTTATGATGAAATTATCAATTTACTTATATTAAAAAATACATTAATTAATGATTATGTTTATATATGTTTTCATAATAATAATGCAATAAAAAATATTAAAATTCAGTTGTATAATATATATATATAAATATACAATGTTAATATGTTAAAAAAAATGATTTTTTTTAATGGTTACCGTAGCCCCCCCCCCTGGGGTTAAGTTTAAAGGTCTTTTACAGACATCTTCTAGGTGAGTTGATATTGCTCAGTTGCACTTATGGCAAACAGAATGAAGTTTCTTGTGCCATGCAAATTCAATCGGTGCATGAAACTAAATTGCAATTTCATTCACTCAATGAAAGAATTCGACGACACAGTTGAAGACATGATAAACGAAAAACAGCCACCTTACAAAGTATCGCCGTGCAAGTTTGATATGGATTGCAACAACCCAAATTGTCGCTTTGCACATACTGACAAAGACGGTGTTGAACGTGAAGTGTTTTTCTTCCGTTCAAAATTTGGGTTTGATGTGGATTATTATAATGACAACGGTGTGCCCGACATGTTGAGAAAGTTGATACCACCTCGTTTGGTTGATATCAAAACACCGTCACAGTCAACAAAAACATCATTTGCTGCGGTGACGACAACAAAAATGCAACAACTACCAAAGGGCAAACCTTGGGCAGATGATTTGTCTGAACAAGATGATACATTGTCATATGCCAAAGTGGTCAAAGCAGAAAACGAACCACAACCAGGTAACAACGCATCATCATCAATAGATATTGATGTTGCACCAGACAACAAAGAGGATGATCCACAACCAGGTAACAACGCATCATCAAAAGACATTGATGCGTGGTCAGACGACAAAGAGGATGATCCAAGTGTGGCTGTTGTTGGACATGATGAAGGTGATGTTCAATCAAACATCAGTTCTTTGTGTTCAGTCACATCAAGAATGGCACAATCTGAACCATCAAGAGTTAAACCAGATATGCCAATTTTGAACATTGAACGTGAAGCGGAACCAACAAATGACATGCCACACACACCAACAGTTTGGGATAAACCCCAACAACAACAAAACAACGTGGTGTTGGTGCAAATTGATAATTTGCAAATGTTATTTAACGAAATAAAAACTTTGCAAAATGAAGTTCGTGATGCACGTAGAGCAATTACTGAAATGCAATATGATATTGCGGACATGAAGAGAAAGAGAAGTATGCCCGCATAAATATGCACAAAAAATTTTTTTTTAAGTGAATTAGAAAATAGAATATATATGGCTGAAGAAAAAATTAAACATCAATTTATAAATAAATATAAAAAATTACAAACTATGAGACAAGCATGTTGTGATGATTTATAATTAATAAAAATGCATATAAAATGTAATTTTTTTTTTTTTAATTATAAAAAAAAATTAATAATATAATATTATAATAAATAATAAAATGTATAGACACATAAATGGACATAATTCTAGAATTAAAGAACATTTAGAATTTGATTCTGTTAACAGAAATATTATACAAAATAATAATAATTTACCATTATATAATGTTGATAATAGCAATCAATTTAATGAATTATTACAAACAATAGATGAACAAAATTCAAATACTAAATTTGGATTTTATGATATTTATTTAGAATTTGACACAAAATATAGAGATAGGTCTAATGTTAATACATTTAATAGCGAATTTAAATTTAGAATATCAGGTAGAAAAGATGTTTCTACTGGAACAAAAACTGGTATAATTGGTTTAAATGAACCTGTACATAATTTAGTACAATTAGAAGTTGGTGATTTTATGATGCCAAATATTTTAAAAAACAGGTCAACTTTTAATAGAATAAGTATGGTTATTAATGAATTTTTAGGAAACGAAGTTACAACAAAAAGTACAACAAATTTATCAATTAATACAGATAATCATTTTATATTTGATGTAACACCAGTATATAATTTACCATTAATTGATGATTCAGCAGATGTGACAGTAGATGTAAAATATATAAGATTAGTGCCAGTTGTTAAATCGTTATTATTTAAAACACCAACTACTGAAACACTAGATCAATTAACTATTAGTTTTTATATAAATAATGAAAAAATAATATTTCCAACTGATGAATATAAATGTACTTTACAATTAGGCCCTAATTTAAAAAATGAACTTGTATTTCCAGAAAATCATGGTTTAAATTTAAATGACACATTTGAAATTAATGAAATTGATAAAACTGATGATTACATATTTTCATTAAAAAATAATTCTAAATTTTTAGTTTATGAAACAAACAATAATACATCAACAATATTACCAAATGATATAAACAATCAAAATTTATTAAAATTATATGACCCGTTAAATAACGGTCAATTTATATCATTTTTACCATCATATGCATCTTATAAAAATGTATTATCTAAAGAATTTAACGTGGATTATGTTAAAGATAATAAGACTATAAATTTCTTAATAGATGGTAATTATCATTTAATTAAAGATTTACCGAATCATGCATCACATAAATATTTAGTACAATCAATTATGTTATCTATAAATGATTTTAACACATATAATTTGCGATTTCAAAATCATATAAATGAAAACATAAACATCATTACAAAAATAAATAATAATAATAATTTAATTAATCAGGCACAGGGTGAATTAAACACATCATTAGAAAAATTGTTTACATTAAAATCGTTTTTAGATAATCATAATATACAATATAATATTCAAATAATTAATAATAATGTTGTTATTAATGGTGTACAAAATAATAAAATAGATTTATATATTGGTAATAAATATATATTTAACCAAACAGATAATTCAAATTTAAATATAAATGGTGCATCAAATATAATAACAAATGATACAGTGTTTATTAAAAAAAATGTAGATAAAAATGATATTAAAATTTCAATAAATGAAATAATACAAATTGATTATAATTTTATACAAAATGGCACATATAATATTAATTTAAATAATGACACTATGTTTAATACAGCGTTAGTGTTAATGCCATCAGATTCAACAAATATAATACAAAGATTAAATAGTAATAATGTATTAACAAATACGATTATAAATTATACACCAGAATATGTTTCTAATTTTATTTATCCTATTACATTTTATGTTAATAATTATAAATCAACAAATACTGAATTATATAATTTTAATTATAATGATTTTACAACATCTAATTTATATTATTTAAGACAATATGGCAGTCATAATAAATATACAGGAACTGGACCAAATCCAACATTATCAACAACTACAGATATTAAAAATAATGATTTTAATATAAAAATACCAAAATTATCATTTAATGACACTATTTATGAAATGCCATTTCAAAAATATAGGGGGTATAATTTTGATTATAACGTAACAGCAAAAATAAATACAGGTGCACCTACATCAGAAAAACGTGATGCTTTAGTTGATATTAGTATATCTCCGTATAATACATATTATGATAATACATCATTATTAAAATCAATTATATATTTAATTGATGGATCAAATAATCCATTGATAGATAATACACAAAATTATTTAAGTTTTGACGGTACACCAATATATAACAATACATTAACATATGATGAATATTCAATAAATAATACAACATATCAAGAATTAAGGCCATTGCCATATAAATTTGAAAACCCATATTTAGCATTAAAATGGAAACATGTTTATAAATTTGATTTTAGTCAATTAATCCCACAAAATATAAATTATGTAATATTAGAATTGTTAGATAGTGAAGGTATATTTACATCAAATATAAATACAAAAACATTTGGTTTTTATACAGTTGAACCGGGTAGTAATATAAATACACCAATAATAGACCCATCGGTTGAGACGCCAGATGTTTCACATGTTACATATGTTATTAATGATAATGGCAAAAATTATTTTAAAATTAATATTGTTACACATAATATATTATACATTGATTTACGTGAATTATTAAATAAAAATACGACAAATACAAACATAACGCCAACAACTTATGATAAAAAATACTTATTTGGTAGAACATTTAAATTATATTATGAAAACACCGGTGGTACTAAATTTTTTAATAATTATAGTATATTAAAATTGGGGTCATTATTAAATGTTAATTCATATTATATGAATTATACAATTGAATCATATTCATCAACGTCACCAGCATATAATAATACAATTGATTTTATTAATAAATTTGAATTTAAACCATATTCATATAATATGCAATTATATTATGAACCATCAACTAAACCAATTTCAACACATTATTATAAAGTTTTTCGTGAAGAAATATTAGGTGTGCCACAACCAGTTATATATATTTTACGAAATGATTTAAAACCTGCTATAGTTTATGATAAAGTTAATTTATCAAACATTTTTATACAATCAGGTGATAAAATTATATTGGATTTGAACCATCACAGTAATAATAATAATAAATTTAAAATGAAATTAACTACAACCAATAATATATCATTTGATAATTGTAATGTATTTACACCACCTATAATATCATCCGGATCAAATGAATATATTTCAAATTACAATACTAATTCAAATGCATTAGATTTATCGGATGATACATATGGTTTAGTTACTGATACATATAATACATTAAATGAAGAATATACTATACAACATTTAGTAAATATACCAATGAATTTAACAACACCAGTTACGATTGATTATGTTTTAAATTATAATAATAATAATGGACCAACATTTAATTTGTCATTTGGCAGAAATTATAGAATAAATTTTAATGGAGTTACAACTACTACTGGATTTATTAAAGAAAATTATAATATAATATTAAAATTAAATAATGATATTTATGATATTTTTAATCAACCTATTTCAATTGATAATATAAATTCAATTATAGGTGTTACATATGATTCAACACAACCAATTGGTAGTCAATACACTTATTCATATTTTCAATATAATTCTATTAATAAATTTTATTTTATACAAATTGAACTAAATTCAACCAATGACCAATATTTTCAATTTGATTTACGTTATGAATTATTTAATATTGATTATGAACAATTACATTTTGAAATATATATATATAATAAAATACAAAATATAGCACATAATAATATTATAACAAATGTTAATTTAATTAATTATAAAAATATAATTAATTTAACAAATTTACAAGATGAATTTAGTAAATCATTAGAATATAATGATACACAAAACCCAATATTAGAATTATTATATACATCATTGGCGAATGTTGATAGTGGTTTGAATAACATTTTTAAATTTCAAAAAGAATCAAATCGTAAAAAAATGTATATGTCTAGTGAAGATAATTATAATGATTATATTTTCTTTGATTTAGTTAATAACGTTAATGTTGAAGCTAGAAATATATATAAATTGCATATAAGTGATGATTTATCAACCAATGCTACAACATGGAATAAATTATTAAGTACATATAGATTACAAAAAATGACTGGTAATAATCGTGATCGTTTTAATAATTTTAATAAATACTTTAGTGACATTGATTTATTTTATTCATATACTTATTATATTGATTTTACTGAATATACATCATATTTATTTAAAAACTTTTTAACAGATTATAACACAATATTAAATACAAATAACGCTGTTATAGAAATATATACTGATTCAAATTTAAATGATAAATATACATTTAGCGATAATTTATTAAGTGAAACATATGATCAAGCATCTGATAAATACAATTATTTTTCATCTGGTTTACCATCACCATTACCCATTGTTAAATATAAATTAATAATAACTAATGATGTGCCAAATAAATTATATTATGGTATATCATTTATTGAAAATCCAGGCACACCGACTGAAACAAAAATTACAATTAAAGGCGGTGTTATTAATATACACAATGTTAATATTAATTTATCTGATTCTAAATCAATTGGGTTTTCTAATAATGCTGATAATACTATTATTTTATATAAAAATAGTGAATTTAGTGATGAATTATTAAAATGTAAATCATATTTTATGTATATTGACAATTTATTTGATGATAATATTAATCATAATTTACATCAATTAAATGAATATCAAAATGCAATTGAATTGTATTATGAAACACCTAAATTAGATGAATCTGATTTTTATTTAAAAAGAAATGAAAATTATAAGGATAGTACTTATGAATTATCATATAAAAGCTTAGAAAATAAAATAACAACAACTAATAATACATTATATAAAGATATAAAAGGGTTTATTAATGTGTCAATACAGGTAATGTCAACTTTAATAGATCCAGCAGATTTATCAGCAGGTGTTACATTAATTAATTCTAATGTAAAATATACAAAAACAGATGTTTATCTTATTGTTGGTAACACGTATATATTTAATTTAGATGACAGTTCAAATTCAATATTATCGGGTGCTGACCCATCTTTTTTAGGTAATTTAATTTTAGAAACAGCAAATGGAATAATAGATATGTCAACAGCTATTACTGTTAATTCCGGTTCTACTTACATTTTATCTAAAAATAAATTAAAATTTTTAGGTGGTCAACCCATCACTACTTTACCATTAATTAATACTTTTAGTTTAAAAGTATCTGATTTTATAGTATCATCCGGTGATTTTATTATATATTATTATGAAAATCACCCAAATCAAAAAGGTAAAATATATATGAATGGTACAAAAAATGGCAACATGACAACACAAGCTAAAGATCAAGAAGCTTTAATTCAAAAATTAAAAGATAGCCAATTTTCAAATGTTAATTTATTTGATGTTTATGAAAATCAAAAATTATTAGAAAATATAAATAATAATATGTTAAAATTAGATGGTTATAAATATAATATAGAATTATCAAAATTAAAAAGAATGTATAATGATATGGAAAGTGAAAAAACAAAAAATAATAATATTTTATTGAAATTAAAAAATAAAATATTAATAAATACAGAAAAATTATCATCTTTAAAATCAAATGTTGTAACAGATGTTGATTTATTATATAATAAAAATAAATTTGTCACTACATATCAAAATTTATTATACGAATTAATTAATAATAATTATTTCTTTAACAATAATTATATTGTTACATATGAAACATATTTATATCAAAATCAAAATACTAATGATGGATATTATATTCACATCGATAATAAATATGATAATAGATTTAATAATAATTATAAAGGTTCAACTATTGTACCAAAATATTATACACATAATTTAACATTACATAAAGACAATTTATATATATTTAAATTAAATTTAAATAATAGTGATATTTTAAGAAAAAATAGTGGTAGTACATTAATTACTGATTCTACGTCTACATTAACAACTAATATAACATATTTAAAATTGTATAAAAAAGTCATTGATGAAAATAATGTTCGGTTTATTGAATTAATTAATAATAATAATGATGATCAATATATTTATATTAATAAATTTGAAACTAATATTTCAGTTAATACTTTGAACACAATATCGATTTTTATTCCATTTAATAGTAATATTTCTGAATTATATTATGGTGTGACTGATTCTCATAATACAATTAATCCAACTTTTAACACATTAAATTCATCATTAGGTAAAATTTCATTTGAATATACTGATAATGATTTAGAATCATTATATAATGCCAATTATATAATTAATAATGATAATAATTCATTTATTTTACAAGAATTTAATAATAATGTACATAAATATACAATGATTAAATTAGATAATAATATTTATAATAAAAATAGTTTGATCACAAATATAACAAATAAATTAAACGATTCATCACAATATAATTTTAAATATGATGTTATAAATGATAATGATATTGATATAAATTTAAAAATTAAGTTAAAAACAGATTATATTAAAATATTAGTACAATTTTCAGGCGGTGCTTATGTTATTAACACAATAGATACTAATAACATCAATTATTTTGACAAAGCTTTGAATGGTAATGAATCATTATATGTTGGTAATAAATATTTATTTGATTATTCGTTATTAAAAACACAACAACCCACTTATGAGTTTCATATTTATTTAGATGCAAATCGTACTAAAAAATATAATTCTAGTTATTTCTTTAATGATTTCAAAAATAATAAAATATATATAGAAATAACTGAAAATACACCAGATATATTATATTATGGATTTAATAATAGTGGTACATTATTTGGTAAAGAAATATATACACAAACTTATGAAAATATAATAAATGTTAAATATGATACAAATGCATATTTATTGCAATTTCATCACATTTATGACGCAGCAAAAAATATAAATATACCATTTTATAAACAATCAGATTTATTACGTGTAATAACAGATACAAATATACCGGGTTACCATGTTAATTCAAATTTTGCATTAAAAATCAATGAATATTATATATTTGATTATTCACATGAATCAATTCCGAATAATTATCAATTTAATTTATATTCAGATGCTGGTTTAACAACTATATATAATACTAATGTTGAAAATGATACTATTAACAGAAAATTAAAAATATATATAACAAATCAAATAACTTCTTTGGGTGATTTATATGTGTATTATGGCGGTGTTAATAATTTGGCAGCAACTATAAATGGTGGTAAATTTGAAATTGCGTATAATCATAACACTACTACATCTGATTATAATGCAACAAATGGGTTTAAAGTTAGATTTGATATGAATAATATTTATGATGAAGTATATTCAACAAATAATATAAATTTTTATAATTCAATATATTCTGATTATAATACATTACAAACTTATAATTCTGGTTTAGTTAATACTGATATAATCATTAAACGACCATGTCAAATTGTTTTATCTAATGAATTTATTTCACAAACTAATATTAATGTTGTTAATAAAGAAACTAATTATATTGTATATTTATATAGTTTAACAACAAATTTACATGCTGTTATAAGAGAATATAACTCAACAACAAAACAATATGATTTTATTAATACCAGTGATATTATAGTTTCATCAACTTTACCTGCAAATATACAAATAATTTATTTAACAAAATTAAATGACAGTTTTTATGATAAAAATGATTATTTAAATACACCTCAAACAATATATAATTCTAAATATTTAATATCATATGATGATGATACTAATTCATATTATCATATATTAAATGTTGCAATTAATTATACTGGCACACCATCAATAACAACAACATTATTAGATGTTAATGGTGTGGGTAATAAAATAAAAACAACAACAACAAATAATTGCAGAGTTTCTAATAATAATATTAATAATAATTATGAACCAATTTCAATAAATGATACAAGTGCATCAAATAGTACTAATAATGATCATAAACGTTTTTTATTTGCTATATTATTTGATTTAGATAAAAAATTTAATGCTAGTTATCATACATTTCATTATTTATATTATGATGAAATTAATAATAATATTGTGTTTGCTTCACAAAATTTAAATATAAATAATACATTACAAAATTTAATAACAGAACCAAATTTATTATTATTTTCAAGTGGCGGTATTAATATTAATAACGTTGTTTTTGAAGGTGTTTCATCTGTTATTGATTTAAATCAAAGTAAATTAATATATACTTTTAGATATTTATCTAATTCAAATTATTATAGTTCATATATTGTATCAATTAATTTAACACGAACTAATTACGCATCAACTGATTGGAATATAATATGTAATGAAGCAACTGGTGTTTATAAATATAGTAGTGTAAATGGCAATAGTGCTATAATGAGTTATAATACAAATTCATTTATATGGACAGGTAGAAAATATATTAATTCATTTGATACAAATAGATCATTAGACACTGTATTTAAAATATTTGAATCAACTAATAATAATTTAGTTCAACGTTATCCTAATCCAAATTTATTTATAAATGACGTTGATAATGAAGATAAAACATTATTTAATTTCATTGATAATAATGATAATAACACTATATCAAGTGATGTAATTTATGGTAATACTGTACCAAATTCAACAAAAATATTATTAATTCAAAGTCATTCAAATAAAAGAACATCTTATGAATTTCAAAGTTTTATTAATGTTAAAACAGTTGATATAAATACTAGTTTAGTTGATGGTTATTATACAATAAAATTAATTAATGATAATATAAAAATAGATGATAGAAATTTTATAATAGACAATGTCGGTAATCATGTTGATGTTATTAATAGTAAAGCATCAAATGCAAAATATGATATGTTATATGGTTATAATTCAACGTTATCATATTTATCAGTGAATCAATATCAATACCCAATCGCAAATTTTAAATTTACTGATTATAATATTTATAAATTTTATATTTCTTCATTATTTGAAACAGACGAGTCAACTAAAAATAATATATTATCATATGTTTTTATAGATGATGTATTAGAATATGATAATTATTTATTTACTATGAATAAGAACTTTTTAGGTGTTTCACCTTATAAAAATACACCATCAACTTATAATTATTCTCATTTTTGGTTATCCGATAATAATATATTTAAATTATCAAAATATAATATTGATAATACTAATATTAATTTTAATCATTTTAATATTAATACTAAAATATTAGATTTAACCAAACAAATTGATGATGATTTTAATGAATACATATTTTATAAAAATCAAGCAAATTTATTAATGAGCATGCAGAATCAAATAGGTTACGATCCATCGGCAACACCAACATATCAAAATTTATATAATGATATAAATGTAATAGGTGCATCAATAAATATTTTATTAACAACATCAGATACAAATGTAGATAATTACACAAAAAAACAAGAAGGTATAACTACAAGTGATACATTTGATATTCAAATTCAAGAAGCTGAAAATGTTTATAAATCATTGGTTACTAATTTAGTAATATCAACTAATTTACTTGAATCATATAAAACAGCATTAAATTCATTGTTAGTTGATATGCAAAAATCTAATTCTGTATCTAATATATATAATATTGCATATTATGCTAATAAATATATTACTACTAATGCTGAATTAACATTATTAAACACATTAATTAATGAAAAAAATACAGCCATTGATTCTTATAATAATGAAAATATTAATTATAATTTAACATATTATAATAATTTATCAAATATATCTGAAAATCAATCATTAATTGATATTAAAAATACAATTATTAATGATGGGCTAAACACTGCTATATCAAACATATATAATCAATATAAATTATCAGGTTTTGATAATAATTTAATTGACCCAATTTATCTTCAAAATATTGTTCGTAGTAATGTTAGTATTTATGTTCCTAATAGACGGTTTAAAATCCCAATGACGCTCCGTATCGTAATTAAAGACAGAATGACCAATTATTTTAAATTTTAAACATATAAAACATAATATATAAAAAATTATCAATTTATAAAAGGAAAAACTAGAAGAAACCCAAAACAGAAATACCAAAACCAAAGAAAACTAGAGAATAAAATGCCAGATTATACAAAAGGAAAAATATATAAATTAATAAGTAATTAAACAAATAAAATATATATAGGTTCAACATGCTAAGATTTATCACAACGTAAATCAGATCATAAAACTGATTATAAAAGATGGCAAAATGATATAACAACTAAATATGTAACATCATTTGAAATTTTAAAAAATAATAATTATGATATAGTATTAATAGAAGATTATTCATGTAAAAATAAAGAAGAATTGAGACATTGCGTTAGATAGTATATATAAACATAATTTGTCAAAAAAAACATATAAGTAATATGAAAATTTAAAAAAACAATTTTTTTATATTTCAATTATTGCCCATATTAAAGTGTGATCAGATGGTTCATCATCTGAAGGCCAATAATTATTATTATTTTTAAATTGGTTTTTTTCATATAATTTTTTACAGTCTAAAACTTTAATATGTGGGGAAACAAAAATATAATCAAGCATTTCAGTATATATGGGTGTAATACGATTTGATGTATGTGTGGTAATAAAATTTTTTGAAATATTATATGCACTTTTATATTTTTTTTGTAATTTATATTTACCGAATTCATTATTTAACACACCGTCTGTTATTAAATTTAAAACATTATTAGTTGATTCAATATTTAAATCACCAACAAAAATAACATTTTTATATTTATTTAAAGTTGTTAATAATAATATTAATTGTAATATTTTTAATTCGTGAATCATGGCAATAAGATGTGTATTAGCGATTGTAAATTCAATATTTGTCAGTTTTTCCTTTAAATGTAACATAATAAAATATTTATATTTTGAATTGATTAATTGTATTTGTTCATCACTAAAATTATTATTTATGATTTTTAATAATTTACTAATATTACCCATATTACATGAAATTAATTCAAATGTATTAGGATAAGCAATAAAAACGTCACCAACAAAAATAACATCATAATTATATTGAAAAAAGATTTGGTATAATTCTGATGCCTGAACATCAATACCAACTTCTTGTATACAAAAAATATTATAATATTTGCTATTATTTAATTCAGTGTTAATAATTGGAATTAATTTTTTAATCCTGTTATATTTATCAAGGTGTTCGTTTTTACTATTAATAAAAAAATCGGGGTTTGATAAACGATCTTCTAAAATATTATAACTAAATATTTTCAATGCTAATTTCATTTATAATTATATTATAAGTATTATTTTTTTATTAAATATATAATAATACATTAATAAAGAAATCAACAAAAATGAATAATGACATAAAAAAAATAAATTAATTAGTGAAAATACTGATAAAGTTTATACAGGTTCAACATATTTGTCATTAAATAGACGGAAAACATATCATAAAACATCATATAATCAGTGGAAGAAACAAAATAAAAATTATAAATATATAACAGCGTATGAAATAGTAAAATATGAAGATTTTAAAATAATGTTATTAGAAGAATTAATGTGTAATAATAAAAAAGAATTACATATTAGAGAACGTCATTGGATTGAACAACATGAACATTGTTGCGTAAATAAAAATATACCAATTCAAACAAACAAAGAATATTATAATAAAAATAAAACACATATAACAGAATTAAAGAATGTATATAAAAAAAATAATAAAGAACAATTATCAGAATTTAATAAAAAATATTATACAACAAATAAAGAAGTTATAAATGAAAAGCATAAACAATATAGAAATAAAAATAAAGAAAAAATAAAAGAATATAGAGATCAAAATAAAAACAAAACCAAATTATATAATGAAAATTATTATAAAAATATCAAAAAAAAATTAAGCCAAATAATTAAATGTGATATATGTAATTGTGAAATAAAATTAGGCTCATTATATTTACATAATAAAACATTTAAACATTATAATAATATAGTTAAAATTTAAAATATTATAACTAAATATTTTTAAAGTTAACATATAAATTATATTTATATAAATAAATATAACATTGTTTTTTTTTGTATATATATAATTAAATATGTGTGTTGAATATATTATATTAATAATAATCATTATTTTAATTTTATCAGTATATTTATGTATATGTGTAAATAATACGAGTATAAAAGAACATTATGAAAATAACAATAAACAACAACCGTTATTAAAAAGAACAACAAAAACAGGTGGTGAATCATTAAATAAAACAATAAACATTAAAGATGGTGGAATATATAAAAAATTATTAGATAATGTTACGTATGATTCAATTGTATTAGAAACAGATGCAACCCATAATTTATTTATATTTTTAGGATATGTTGGTGGTAATAATGGTGAAAATTATATAAGAAATCCAGTATATCAAAATAAAAATGGTATGTCAGTGGCATTAAATAATATAAATACTGAAGTATCAGCAGATGATGGAACTGGTAATTTGGGTTATGAAATTGCGTTAAATGAAAAATTACAAGGTGTTGATTATACGCATATAAGAGGTTTAAATGATTTATCTAATTCAGTATATACGGCGACAGCATATAGATCAACTATATTAGATAATGCTTTACAAAAACATATATATTCAAAAGATCAAACATTTTATAAAGAATATAATCGTTATTTAAATAGAGATGGTAATTATACATCACGAGATTGCGCACCACTTTGTAGTGATGGTGAATTGTATTCAAATCAAGGTAATAAATATATTAATTTAGGTGTAGACACAGGTAATGGTGATACGAGAATACGTAATGGTAAAAGTGTATATGATAATTATACTGATGAACCAACATTACGTGAAGTATACATGGATTTTAATTATGATGGTGGATTATCAAAATATATAAAAGACAACTTAAACACAAGAACTCAAATATATTCAAATTTACCTACAGATATATATAATCAACAGACAAAAATAATAACACCACAAGAATCAAATAATACAATAAATAAATATGGTTATATACCATATAATTTTAATAATGATCCATATATATTGTCAAGAAAAAATACAGAATGTGAGTTAGCATGTGGTAATAATAGATGTATAAATTTGACAATACAAGTGCATATAAATGAAGCAAATAAATATAGAGAGACAATAAATATAAAAGAAGATATTGTAAAATTAATGAGACATATGGAAGATAATAAAATTGGGTATGATAATGGATTAAAATATAATGTCAATGGTTGCCAAACATATAATGTTCCATACAATTGTAGATCATTAGGTAATAATAAATCATATCCAGTATATACAGAAAGGATAACACAAGAACATACTAATTATTTAGCAAGAAAGGAAGTTATAACAGTGCCATATTTTTATACATTATATCAAGGGTGTCATCATAAAAAAATGCAAGATTATGAACCTACACCAAAAATAGAAAATAAAGAAAGATTAGTAAGTTATTCAATGTCAGTACCAATATCAGGCAATGCTTTAAATCATTATAGTAGTACAAAATTACACGAAATATCAGAAAAATATGAAGATGAATTAAATAAATGGAAATTACAAAATGGATTATCAATGTCAATAGGTGATGTGAAAATATTAAATCATGATATACCAGATGTAAATTCACAAGGCAGATCACCAGTTGATCAAATTGTAAATATATATGATAATGTAAAAAATATAATTAGAATAGATTTTGATAGAAATAATAGAATTATAAAAGTTTTTAAATGTGATAGCTGGGATGATAATAATAAAAAATGTATAAATCCAGTATTAATATTAACACATGGACTGTCAACTCAAAATAAATCAGAACAACATTTAATATATTATCCTGAATTATGGGTTGCATTTAAAGAAGATTTAAGACAAAGTGATTTAACGTTACAAATGAATAAAAATAGATATCATAATTTTGAAAATAAAATAAGTCGTTTACCTATAAACAATGATAATGTTGGTATAAATATAACTATAAAGGATATAAAATTTGGTTTACCCGGATTTAATCAAAATCCGGCAGAAACTATTAATTATACATATAATGCGGGTAAATGTGTATATAACGGTGATGAAAAATATATATATGATATAAGTCAATATCCATCATATCAAGAATCATGTAAAAAAGAATGTGAAAAAGACATATTATGTAAAGGATTTACATTTGCAGAAAGTAAAATGAAAGATAATACAGTATTAAATAATAATAGACGACCAACATGGAGATCGTATGGTAAGTGTATATTACATAACGCTAATCAAGATTCAAATTCTGAAATAACATCAAGTAAATTTATAGAAGAAGATGATAATTTTAAATTATCATGGTTTAATAAAAAATATTTACATAATATACCTGAAAATCAACATTGTTATATTGCATTAAATAAAGATGTTGATATAAATGCGCATTATCAAAATAAAAATAATAATAAAATTCATGAATTTAAAAAATTAAAATATAAACCTATTAAAAATTATTTAAATGTATTAAAAGGTAGTAATAATCAAAATGATTATCCAAGTTGGATGAACTGCGTGTTGAATGGCGATAAAGTTATATGTAATGATTTAACAACAATTAATAATTTTGTAAAAGAAATAAATGAAATACGAGTATTATTACAAAGATGTAATAAATTAGACTTATGTAAAGGTGGGTATAAAAACGGCAATATTATACCAAATAACAATAATACAAAAATAATAAACACGTTAGATGATATCACAAAATTTGATCAATATGATGGACACCGTGTTGAATATGGTAGATATACAAACGAAAATACAAGATATGAAATGACAATAAATACAGTATATTTTGTAAAAGATTTATTAGAAGCGTATGTTGTATTATTTGATAGATTTAAAGATGAAACAAAAACACATAAAAATAAATATAGATATATTAAAGAATTTGAAGGACCGAGATTACCAAAATCACAACATAGACATATATTGAAAGAACATACATATTTTATAGTAATACCTTTATTTGAATATTTATCATGTGCAAACTGCACACCAGAAAATTTAAATAAAAAATTAATAGAAAACCAAAAAAATCAACAAAGAGAAATACATATAAATAAAGTGTTAGATAAATTAAAAAACGATACATTTACATGTGAAACAGAAGAAATAATAACAGATGGATGGGATAATATAAGAAAAAATTCACAAAATCAATCAGTTGGTAAACCTAGGTTTGCTCAAATATATCCCAGTATTAAATTTAAAGGTTTAAGATTACGTGTAAAAGGTTCTGGGTCAATACATATTTTAATTGGTAATTTACTGGATAATGATAGAGAAATGAAATGGAATAATTTAAGTGTTATACCTAATAGTGGTAGTGGTATACAAATATCTATGGATATACATGATAATTCAGGTGGTTTAATATCATATATATTAAAAAAACATAGTAATTCTGAATCATATGAAATGTTAACAAAATTTAAATCAAAATTAAATTCAAATAAAACATCAAATACAAGAAGTATAGGTGGTAATAATGAATATTTACCCGAAATTAAAATACAAACATTAAATGGAAATGAAATAAATTCGGTGTTAGGTCAAAGTATACATAATCAATATGATGTTAATGGGCGTATGCAAGATATTTATCAGTATCATACAGAAAATGGTGTTGCTGATTCATATCAAAATTTTGTGATTGATTTTGATGATATTAACAATAAATTATATGTATTATATAAATCTAGTGTATCATCAGAATATAGTTTATTTATGGAAGCAGATGTAAAAAATTTTAATAATATTTTAGGAAATAATTATAAACTGTATGTAGTATCGGGTGTGGGTGTACATAATTCAAAAACACATTGGATAGCTGATGTATATAGATACGAAAATGATAGAATTAATCCAAATGAAAATTGTTATGATGTTATTTCATATAAACAAGATAGACCAGAACAAATACAACCTCCTTCATTACAAAATATACCAAATTATAACGCAATAGGAATTGGAAAATGTAAAACAACAAGTGGTAAAAGACCACCTTATAGATCAATTGATATAAAATACAATCCATTAACAAATGATGATTTAGATTTAAGGTTGGATAATGATCAAAATAGATTAGCGGCATTTAAAACATGTTCTGCATTTTGTAGTCCTGAACCAATTGGCGTTAATAAAGAAAACGATTGCATAGGATTTGAATTGAGTAAACATTGGAATGGATATTTATGTAAATTATTTGCAAATAAATCACATAGAGAATTAGGTTTAAGAAGAGATTATTATAGTAACGGTTATCATAATATACCAACTGATGGAGAATGTATAAATGTATGTGATAATATTACACAAACATATAGAGAATGTGATAAAAGACCTGGTGGTTGTGATACATATAATTATGATTTAAATGATAGATGTTATGCTCGTGATAATCCAAATATTTTAACTGAACAACAATTAAATGAAGAAAAACAATTAAAAGCATCGATTGAACAAACAAGACGTCAAGAAATGATTGATAAAATGAATGAATTTAAACAAAAATATAAAATAACAATAATTAAACAAGAACCAGAAATATGTGAAGTAAATAAATTTATATCACGATATAATTCATGTATATGTCCAAATGAAAAGCCTATTAAATATACACCATTATATGATAATAGTGGTAATAATATAAATTCAAATAAGGATTTTAAATGTGGGACAGAAAATGACATACCACAAAGTTGTGGTATAAGAGAAGTGCCATTATTTTCAAACCAACAAACTACTAATGCTGTTAATGACCCAACTTGTGTATGTTCATATGGTAGATTTAAAGTCAATGATAATGGTAATTTTTGGTGTGATTTACCAAGAAATGAAGTGGTGAATTGGAGTGAATGTATACCAAGCGAAGAAAACCCAAAAACAGGAAAACAATTTAAAAGTACAGAAGTGTCATTTCTTGGTCAGGGTGCTGGTAAAGTATGTGCTGATACCAATCAGGGTCGACCTATAACAATTGATGAACAAACATGCACACCTATAAATTTACCATTAGATTATTGGGTAAAAGCATTTCGTGATGCTGGTAAAGGTGATGAAAAAGGGTGTAATAGTTCATGGTTTACAGAAAGTGATGATTATATGTGGGATAAATATAAAAACGGTATTGATTATTATAATGATAATAAAGATAATAATTTTGATTATCAATATTTATTAAATTGGGCGGAGGCAAGATTAAATGAAGGACATGGTATATGTAATAACAGATGGAGAGGACCTGAAGGTAAATGTGTTGCAACATGGGAAAAAACAAATGTAACAGACGATTATTATACATGTCAAACTGATTCAGGGCAATGTATATTACAAACACATAATAAAAAACAAACTGAAATGGATCCAAATTTAATAGATATAATATTTAATAAAAGTAATTCAGGAAAACAAGAATGTGAAAGTAAATGTCCTACTATGTCATATGCGTTAAATGATGAATTTACTAATTCTGTGTTACCTGATAATGCGCCTAAATCGTGGTATCATGGATCATGTGAAAATGTGTGGACTGGTGGTAAAAGACATGTATATTGGGTATGTGAACAAGATAAAGGTACGGGTGTTTTTGGTGTAAAACCGGTATTATTAACAGAAGATAGAGCAAGAAATGATCCAACAGTTAATGATTATATATCAAATACAAAAGAAGAAGCAATTATAAAATGTACACCATTACCACCTGAATATGAAGGGCCACAAATTGACTATCATGATCATATTTCATATATTGGTGTTATTAATGATCATTTTGATTATAATGAATTAGCCAGATTTCCTAATCAATTTGCAAATGAAAGTACAATGAAACAATGGCATGATGCAAATCCTACACAACCACATATTGAATTATACGGTGATAAATTAGCATGGTTTGAAGAATATTTAAGATACAAAACAAGAAATACACAAATAACATTTGATCCAAATAATAAAAAATGTCAAGTAAATATGGAAGATATAAATAAATATGAATCACCTAGAAAACATTTTGATGATTATATTAACGCAGGATATCCTGAAGAATGTAAAGAAGCAAAAGAAATATATAATGATATGAATGAATTAGAAAGCAGAATATATGGTAATCCGGATAAAGAATTAGGTGAGATTTTTTATGTTAGATCAACAAATACAGCGTATGAAGTGGTAAGAGGTAGAAATGGCGGTTTTATACCTAGAAAATGGAACACTGGGTATAATTGGAATAATACACATCCAAATTGGCCAAATAATGAATATAATCAAAAACATAATTATTCAATGAAAACAGTACCATTTGATATTAATTGTGTAGGTGCCAAAGATAAAACTAAATTAAATTTCTTTTTAAAATGGGGTAAATTAAATGGTAATTATGTGACAGACAATAATGATAATACTCTGTCATTTCATGGTTATGCTCACCCAGGTGGACAAATATTACAAAATAGAGGCGGTACATATGGTCCAGCCAGTTCATTATATAATTGTGCTAAAGCTTGTAGAGAACATCCCGAATGTAAATATTTTACATATTATCCAGGTGGTGGCAGTGGTTATTTTAAAGGATATGGCCCAGCATCAATTTATCCATCAAATTCATATCCTAGAACATATCATGGTAGTAGTTATGGTGGTGTTCAACATGAAGCTGCTAGTAGATTTTATGATCCGTTTTCACCATATAACCAACCTAATTATAATGGAAATTCAAATTTATTTGGATTTTATAGAAGGGGTAAAAAACATTTAACATCATTAGATGCAAAGAATATGAATTGTACATGGGCTACTGGTATAGGTGATCGCGATGATTTTAGTATAGATAATGATACACATATATGGCCTATAACAATGATGAGTGAATTTAATAAAGATACAAGATGTGAACCTTGGGGGTGTAGAGGTAATATACATGTTAAAGCAGGTACAATACCAGGTTTATATGAAGATTTGATATTTCCATATTGGTTTTTTGATAACAATAGATTTGACTTTTTGGAAGACCCAGATGTTGATTTTCCAAAAGATGACACTGAAACATACAAAAAATTAAAAAAAATTGCTGAAGAGCATCCAGACCATATTAGAAATTTTGATAATCATGTTAATAATATGGTAAAAGTATACAATGATTCTAATGTTATTTTACAACAAAAAATTAAAAGATTAGATGATTATAAAAAACAATTATTACAACAAGGTATAAATGACCCAAATTATGGTAATATACCGCAATTTACAAAAGATATAGAAAATCAAAGAAAAAATGTAATATCATCAAAAAACATATCAGATAAATTGTTAAAAGAAAAGAAATTAAAAGATGATAAACGTGAAGATGCCAAACGACAATTGCCTATTATATCAAAAAAAATAACTGATTATAATAAAACACTGTTTAATAAAATACCAGTTGGTAATTTATCACCATTTCAAAGATATAATAGTGATAATACTAGAAATAATAATGGTCCAAAATTATTATATTTAGTACCACCAATGGCGAGTGAAACAGTTAATGGTATTACTGAAAATAATATAGCGGTATATCGCCATAGTGAAATTAATATAGCTAATATTAATAGATTAGGTATATCATGTGATAATATGATGGATAATATCGATAAATTAAATCATAGTAGTTGTAGACAAAACCCAAATCAACCATGTAATACAAACAATATATTAAGTGGCACAGTTAATTATAAAAATATTAATGACCATCATCATTATTGGCAGGTAATAAATAGAAATGAATCAGGACGTGTTATATCAGATAATGATCCAGCATGTGAATTATTTAACTTTAATGTTGATGACCCGATTGTATCACAGAATGATTTTAGAAATACAATATCAGGTGTATTAACAGATAGAGATAAATATACTGGATCAACTATTCGTTCTAGGCAATTTCATGATTATATACCCAATTGGGCTAAAAATAATTCAAATGTTGATTTTAAACAAATTGGAAAACGATATTTAGTTACAGCTAATAAAACATATTAAAAAAAATATTTATTTTTTTTTTTTATATTTAACTATTATAGAGATATATTTATATATATATATTTTATATATATATTTTCTGAAAAAATCACATTTGAAACAATACGATTGTTGTTGTTTGTTAAAAAAAAACGATAAGATTTTTTTGTTATAAACTAATGTCGTTAGCTCGTTTAATAACAAATTTAACATTGGTATTACAAAAGAAGGTTGACGACAATTATATTGATGATATTACAATGTTAAATATATTATCTGATACATTAAATAAATTTAGTGTTAAATCATATAATGCTGATATTGATATGTATAAACAAATAATACCATCAACTATAAATAATAACGTAAATATAACAATAAAAACTGGCACAATTCAAGAAAATGTATTGTTATCAAAAACAATAACAGCAAATAGTGATGATGATGTTGTTACAAAAAGACAATCATGGTGTGATATTGAATCAGATGATGAATGGACATCTGATTCAAATATATATATATATAATAAAAATGATAATAATACTAATACACACAACAACAATATAAAAACATATAATAACGGTGATAATAATAACGATGAT
>CERI01023130.1_pt1 | contig 44476 bp, 43 predicted proteins | sample 350261 | NCBI WGS metagenome assembly CERI01 (sample SAMEA2620979, study PRJEB7988) | marine metagenome | isolation source: saline water (ENVO:00002010), including
TTTTTTTGAAGTAGATTTTCTTTATCATAGTGTTTTTCATAATAATGATTTATGTTATTATTGATCATTGATTAATTCTTCTAATTTATTATTTTGGTATAAAACTTGGAGTTCTTGATATCCTCCAATAAAAGAATTATTTATAGAGATTTGAGGAACTGTATATTGTCCAGCTAAATTTAATAAATCTTTCCTAGACATATTTATTTCTTCAATATTTATTTCTTCATATTGAATATTTAATTTATTTAATAATTTTTTTGCAGCATCACAATAGCCACACCAGTTGGACGTATATATTTTAACCATATTTTTATTGAATTTAATATTTAAATTATAATCTTAATATAAAGATAAATAATAAAGGAATTATATGTATTTAAATATAGGTGAAAGTGCTCCAGATTTTGAGTTGTTTAATTATGATAACACATTGTTTAATTCCTCAAGCCTAAAAGGAAAAAAATATATCATTTGGTTTTTTCCAAAAGCGAATACTCCTGGATGAACTGTTCAAGGTTGTGGATTCCGTGATGAATTCAAAAATTTTGAAAATTTAAACATTAAAATTATAGGAGTTTCAGCTGATTCAGTATCTAAACAAGCAAAGTTTGTTGAAAAATATAATTTTCCATATCTGATGTTATGTGATGAATCTAAGTCAATGCTTAAATCATATAAAGCTTGGGGATTAAAAAAGTTTATGGGCAAAGAATACGAAGGAATCCATAGAATTTCTTACTTAATCAATGAAAAAGGTGTTGTTGAAAAAGTATTTGATAAAGTTAAGACTAAATCTCATGCTTTAGATGTATTAAATGAATTTACTTAAACTAATTTCGTTCAATAGTATATATATATTATTATCATTAGCTATGATATCTTGGGCTATTGCATGGACCAATGCAAAAATAGTAGGCGAGTATCTATCATTTTATAATCTCATTTTTTTCAGATTTTTATTAGGCTTTATATCTTTACTGCCATTTTTAATATATAATAAAAAGAATCTTCCTAGTCTTAAAGCGTATAAATATATTATTATACCGAGTATATTATTTTTCATATATAACATTGCTTTTTTTAAAGGTACATATTTTGGTGAGGCTGGAAGAGGTGCAATACTTGTAACTACATTAAATCCATTATTTACACTACTAATAATATCTTTCATTAGAAAAAAAATTATTTTTAAAGAAGTTTTAGGTATAATTGTGGGATTATTTGGAGGCCTAATTATTATGGATGTTTTTAAACATGGATTTGATATAATATTTGATATAAAAAATATCTATTTTTTAATCTGTGCTTTTACATGGGGAGTTATGACAGTTTTTATTGATCTTGCCCAAAAAAAAATCAATCCATATATTTTTATTAGTTTATGTTATTTTTTTACAATGGTTATATCTTGGTTTTTTACAGATTTTAAATTAATTGATTTATCTTTATTAGACGTTAGATTTTATTTCAACTTTTTTTTAGTTTCAATAGCTGCAATGTCTTTTGGGACCTCAGTCTATATGTATTCAACATCTATAATTGGACCTATAAAAGCGAGTGTTTTTATATTTTCTGTCCCCTTTTTAGCTATGGGGACTTCATTTATCTTTTTAAATGAAATATTTTCTCTAAATACAATGGTTGGAGGATTAATCAGTTTAATAGCTATTTATATTGTAAATAAATAATTATATTTAAATGTTTAAATTACTAATCGAAAGAAAAAATGGAACCATTAGATTTAATTAAACAAGCTGTTAAAGCTCAAAGTCATGCTCATGCACAATATAGTAATTTCACTGTTGGCTGTGCATTACTATCAGAAAATAATGATATAGTGTTAGGTTGTAATATAGAATCAGCGGCATACCCTAGTACAATGTGTGCTGAAAGAGTAGCTATATATGCTGCATTATCGAAAGGTATAACAAAATTTAAAGCAATAGCAATTGTTTCTTCTATATCAGGAAAACCATGTGGTCCATGCAGACAGATTATTCATGAATACCTGGCTGACATACCAATTTATATTTCTGATGGTAAAAGCAATGATTATGAAACACATCATATTTCAGATTTACTACCACATCCATTTGGTTAATAATTAATGTCCGATATTCAAAAATTAATAAATAATAAAAAAAACAACAAATTTCATAGCTCTAAAGAAATTAATTTTATTGTTAAATCATATTTAAATAATAAAATAAATAGTGATGATATGACTTTATGGCTTAATGCAATTTTTGATAATAGTATGAATATCGACGAAACAGTTTCTTATACAAGCTCAATTATTAAATCTGGAAAAAAAATAACTTTTAATAATTTAGATGGATATGTTATAGATAAACATTCTACTGGAGGAATCGGAGATAAAGTATCTCTAATATTAGGTCCTATTTTAGCAGCATGTGGATGTTATGTCCCAATGGTTGTTGGAAGACATTTGGGTCACACAGGTGGTACTTTAGATAAGCTTGAATCTATTAGAGGTTATAATGGTTTGATAGGTATTGATAGCTTCAAAAAAAATGTTAAGAATATTGGGATTTCTATAATTGGCCAAACTGATGAAATCTGCCCAGCAGATCGCAAGATTTATGCATTACGTGATAAAACTAATACAATTGCTTCTTTGCCACTTATTTGTGGGAGTATAATGAGTAAAAAAATATCAGAAGGGATTGAGGGTTTAGTATTAGATATTAAATATGGAAATGGCGCTTTTTTAGAATCTAAGGAAGAAGGGGTTAAGCTAGGAAAATTATTGTCTTTAATCGGTTCAAAATTTGATGTTAATGTGAAATATCTAGGTACTAATATGAATCAACCACTTGGTAATTTTGCAGGTTTAAGTTGTGAAATTATTGAATCAATTAATTGTTTAAAAGGAAAAGGTACAGATGATTTAATGGAGGTAGTTTTTGATTTAGGGCAAGCTGCATGTGCATTAGCAAAAATTAACAATGCAAAAGAAAAAATGTTAAATGTAATTAGTAGTGGTAAAGCTTATGAGGTTTTTGAAAAAATGGTTTATGAACATGGTGGTGATATAAGTAATATTAATTGTAATTACACTGATAATATTGATATCAAAGCTGCAGAATCTGGGAAATTACAATTTATTAATACTAAAAAAATTGGAGAAGCTGTTAATTTTATAAATGAATTAAATGGTAATAAGGATAACAATGCCGGGGCCGAATTTTTTAAAAAAAGTAGTGATAAAATAAATAAGGGAGATGTGATTTTAAGATTATTCTCTAATAATATGGATAATTTAAGATTTGCTGAAAAATTAGCTTATGAATCATTTACTATTAATTAATCATTAGATATATGTTTGCTGAATTACCAATAGATAGTAGATATTTTTATCATCATTGCTTATCATTTATAATGATAGTAGTATGGTTCTTTATTTTTATAAAAGGATATAAATTACAAGATGATATTTTAAAGAATAAAATTTCTAAATGGATAATAATTTTTTGCTTATCACAGGAGTTACTAGATTATATAAATAGAATATTTTTAGATTCAAATTATATCTTTTCAATTCATCGCGATTTACCTTTTCTACAATTTTGTCAAATTAGTTTTTATTTTTCATTAATATGTATTCTTTCTAGTAAAAGCTATAATCATAAAGATAAATATTCATCACATAATTTTTTATTTGATTGTGCCTTTTTATTAGGTTTTTCTGGAGCATTTCAAGGATTAGTAACACCAGACTTTTTAAATATAAATAATTTTATTGGAGTTATTTGCATCCAATTACAACACTCTTTAATTATATTAAATTTAATTTGGTTAATGACAGCGTATAACTATCGATTAAGATTTAAGGGTGTTTGTTTAACTTATTTGTTTATTAATATTATTGCACCTCTTGCATTAGGACTTAATCACTTTTTAGGAAATAATATTAATGGAGATCCTGCGAATTATTTTTATGTTATTGAATTGCCAAAAGTTGATACTATATTTCTAAATTATGCTGCTCAATACCCATCACCTGAATATATACTCTATATACAGCCAGTTTTTATTATTTATTTTCTTGTACTTTATATTCCTTTTGGAATTTATAATCAGTTCAAAAAAAATTAATTTAATATTTTCTATAGAGATCCTATAAATTGTAAATTTGTTTTATGAATTCAATCGTATTATTTAAAAATAATTTAAGAATAAATGATAATCCTGCTTTGTATTATGCAGCAAAGCATTCAGAAAAAATATTACCTGTTTATATTTATGATAATATAAATATTAAAAAAATTCTCGGAAGTGCATCTAGGTATTGGCTTTATAATGCGCTTAATAGTTTAAAAAAATCACTTGATGGAAATTTATGTTTATACAACGGAGATTCATCAAAGATATTAAAAGAAACAGTCAAAAAGTATTCAATTTCAAGTATTTTTTGTGAACAGCCGTTTTTAAAGAACGATATTGCTTTGTTTGAAAAATTAAAACGAGAATTATTACAATGTGGTGTTAAAGTAAATGTTTTTAATTGCACTTTATTGTGGGATCCAAAATTAGTTTTAAAAAAAGATAATACTCCTTATAAAGTTTTTACACCATATTACAGGAGAGGTTGTCTTGAAAAAATAGCACCAGATTTACCTCTAGGAAAACCTAATAAATTAAATTTTTTGAAAATCAATAATGATACAGACATTAAAGATTTGAATTTACTAAGTAAGTTTAATTGGTATGATAAAATGGATAATCTTTGGAAAATATCTGAAGATTCTGCTACTCAAATATTTGATTCTTTTTTAGATAGTTCAATCTATCATTATAAGCAAGGTAGAGATTTTCCTGCCTCAAATTATACATCTAAGCTTTCACCTTACATCAGATTTGGTATGATATCTGTTAATAGAATGTGGTATGAATTAAATAAATTAGATTTAGATAGAAATATTGCACACTATAAATCTGAAATAGGATGGAGAGAATTTTCATATTATTTATTATATCATTTCTCATTTATGGAAACTGATAATTTACAAACAAAGTTTGATGATTTCGTCTGGCAAAACTCAACTGAAAAATTTAATGCATGGAAAAAAGGTGAAACAGGTTATCCTATTGTAGATGCAGCAATGAGAGAATTATGGCAGACTGGGTATATGCATAATAGAATGCGTATGGTTACGGCTTCGTTTTTAGTTAAAAATTTATTAATAGATTGGAGGTTAGGAGAGAGTTGGTTTTGGGATTGTTTATTTGATGCAGATTATGCTTCAAATATTGCTGGTTGGCAGTGGACTGCAGGCACTGGTGCTGATGCTGCTCCATATTTCAGAATATTCAATCCAATTCTACAAGGTGAAAAGTTTGATAATGAGGGTAAATATACATTGAAATATGTTCCTGAGTTAAAAAATATTCCCTTAAAGTATTTACAAAAGCCATGGGAGTATAGCACAATGCTCGATTATGCTAGCCCAATTGTTAACTTAAAAGATTCAAGAGAAAATGCTTTATTCCAGTACTCATTAATAAAATAATTATTTAATTAGTCAATAATACTGTGCCCACCTCGTCTTTCATCAGAAACTGAAGATTTTTTACTAACTGCATTTACTCCTCCAAAAAATAAACTTTTACTTTTAAAAGACTTTAGATTAATATTTTTGTTAATGCTGAATTTTGTATTAGGTTCATGAAATAATGTATTTCCTTCTAAATGTAATCTAGGTTTAGATATTGCATCATGGAGATTCATTCTATGAACGAGTAAATTTAGAATTACTTGAATATTTGCTGATCTTATTCTATTACTTCCCCCGCTCCCAAAAATGAATTTAGGCCTATTATTTTTTGTTATTATTATGGGTGATAGCATCGTTGGAAGTCTTCTTTTTGTTGTCCAATTATGAAAACCAAAAGGATTTAAATCTTCTTCACCCAGCATATTATTCATCATGATACCATATTCAGGTATAGTATGACCACAGCCTTCACCATTTGTTGTCGTTATGCTTGCAGCATTACCCTGTTTATCAAGAACACTAACATGAGTAGTTGATCCAAAACCATCTATTGGTTTTGAAAATTTTGGATTATTTTCTTTAAATTCATTTAAATATTCTTTAAAATTTTCATCGTCGAATATATTATTAATTTCACTTTCTAACTCTGGATTAATACAGGCAGTTTCCCTTGCCTTTGATGTTATATTCATGGCGTAAATCAAGTTATCATTATTAATTTTTATTTTTGATTCCTTTAATAATTTTAATAAAAAAATAATAAGAGGTCCGCCATGTGAAGGTGTTGAATTTGTATATACTACATGATTTTTAAAATCAATTGATTTAGCTTTTCTTTTATATGTTTTATAATTTAAAAAATCATTTTTTGTTAAATTACTTTCATTGTCTAACGATTTTAAAATAGGATTTAAACCATTTCCATTATAAAAATAATTATGTCCTTTTTTAGCTAATAATGACAGAAAATTTCCGAATGCCGTGTTCTTAAAAATATCACCTTCTTTAATAAGTTTATTATTCTTTAGATATAAATTATTTGTAGAAGTATCATATTCGAGAATTGGTTTAATAAGACTTATAATATAGCCTTGATAGCTTGTTATTTTTACACCATTATTTGCTATGTAAATAGCATTTTGCAGCACATCCTTAATATCAAGCTTCCCATACTTTCTTTGTATCTCCATTAAACCCATAAGATTTCCTGGTGTTGCAATAGACCCTTTTCCGATATTAAATTTTTGTGAAGTTTCTCCAAAATCAACATTTATATTAACAAATTCACTTTTATTATTATTTTTATAAGGTGAGTTAACAAAAAAATCATAAACAAAAGGTGTTTTATTATCTTTAATTCCTAATAAAGTACCGCCACCAAAAGCTCCAGTGAGTGAAAATTCTGAAGTCATTGAAACAAAAACAGCACTAACGGCAGCATCAAATGCATTACCTCCAAATCTTAATATTTCTTTTGCAGCAAGACTAGCTTCTTCAGAACCTGTTGATATATTCCCATATTTCATTAAATTATTTTTTTTAATAATATTATCATATATAGTAAGTATTTAAATTTAAGCTAATATTTTTTTAATATATATAATATAATGGAATTACCAAAATCATATAACCCCTCTGAAGTAGAAGTAAAGCGGTATAAAGCTTGGGAACAAGATAAAGTTTTTTCTCCAGATGAATCTGATAATACTTTTACAATAATGATTCCTCCACCAAATGTGACAGGAATTTTACATTTAGGTCATGTTTTAAATAACACAATTCAAGATATACTTATAAGAAAAGAAAGTATGATGGGTAAAAATACATTGTGGTTACCAGGCACTGATCATGCATCAATAGCTACAGAAACAAAAGTTACTGAAAAATTATTATCAGAAAATATTAATAAGAAGGCAATAGGTAGAGAAAATTTTATTAACCATTCATGGGAATGGACTGAAAAATATGGTGGAATAATAATTGGGCAATTAAAAAGATTAGGCTGTTCATGCGATTGGGATAGACAAAACTTTACAATGAATAAAGAATACTCTGATGCTGTAATACATGCCTTTGTAAAGCTTTATAATGATGGTTTTATATATCGTGGTGAAAGAATGATCAATTGGGATCCAGTTGGATTAACAGCGCTATCAGATGAGGAAGTATTTTACAAAGAGAAAAATGGAAAATTGTGGTACATTAAATATCCAATTAAAAATTCTAATGAATATTTGGTTGTTGCTACTACTAGGCCAGAAACAATGTTAGGTGATACAGGTGTTGCTGTAAATCCTAATGATAAAAGGTTTAGTGATTTTATAGGTAAAAAAATTATTTTACCAATAGTAGGTAAAGAAATACCAGTTTTTTCAGATACATATGTAGATAAAGATTTTGGAACTGGATGTGTTAAAATCACTCCAGCACATGATCCTAATGATTTTGCAATGGCTCAAAGAAATAATTTAGAGATTATAAATATTATGAATGATAATGCTTCTTTAAATGATAATGTTCCAGAAAAATTTAGAGGATTAGATAGATTTGAAGCTAGAAAAAAAGTAGTTCAAGAACTTGAAAAACTACAATTATTAGAAAAAATTGAAGATTATACACATAAAGTTGGATTTTCTGAAAGAACAAACGTTGTTATTGAACCACGTATTTCTAAACAATGGTTTATGAAGATGAAAGATTTAGCTGAACCTGCATTAAAAGTAGTTAAGGATAAAAAAATAAAGTTTCATCCCCCGAGATGGGAAAAAATATATAATCATTGGTTAAATAATATTAATGATTGGTGTATTTCTAGACAATTGTGGTGGGGACATCAAATTCCTGTATGGTATAAAGATGGAGAAATTTACTGTGGTAAGAATCCACCAACAGAGGAAGGTTGGGTTCAAGATGAAGATGTTTTAGATACATGGTTTAGTTCGTGGATTTGGCCTCTTGCAACATTAGGTTGGCCAAATAAAACAAAAGATTTAGATAAGTTTTATCCGACTCAAGACTTGGTGACTGGTCCTGATATTATATTTTTTTGGGTAGCACGAATGATTATGGCAGGGCTCTATTTTAAAGGTGAAATACCATTTTCAAATGTTTATTTTACTAGTATAATTAGAGATGAACATGGTAAAAAAATGAGTAAGTCTTTGGGTAATTCTCCTGATCCAATAGAACTATTTGAACAATATGGTGTTGATGCGGTTAGAGTTAGTATCTTAATGATTGCACCTCAAGGAACCGATGTTCTTTTTTCAATTGACAGATTAGAACAAGGTAGAAATTTCATGAATAAGCTTTGGAATTCATCAAGATTTTTAATGATGAATATTGATGATTCTAATTCAATAAGACCTTTTAACCAAATTAATTTAGATGAACTAGAATCTATTGATTTTTGGATATTATCAAAATTAAATAAAACAATTAGCTTAGTTGATAATCAAATATCAACCTACAAATTAAACGAAGCAATTAAAACTATATATAATTTTGTATGGAGAGATTTTTGCGATTGGTACATTGAGTTTTCTAAAAATAGAATGTATGGTAATAATGCTAAAGAAAAAGAGATTAATATTTCAGTTGCTGTCCACGTTCTGAAAACTATTTTAAAATTATTACATCCTTATGCTCCATTTATTACTGAAGAAATATGGTCATTTTTTGAAAATAAAGATGAAAATATACTAGTTAAAAACCAATGGCCATCTGTAAATGAAGAATTGATTAATATTAATATACAAGAAGAATTAAACTTTATAATGAATGTTATTTCTGCAATTAGAAACATTAGATCTGAATTAAATGTTTCTCCTAAAAAAGAAGCAGAATTAATATGTCGTGGCACAAAAGATAAAATTGAAATCATTGTGAGAAACAAAAAATATTTTCAATCTTTAACAAAAATAAAATCAATTTCAGCAGGCGAAGATGTAGAAAAACCAAATTTATGTTCTACAGCAGTAATAAATGATGTAGAAATATTTTTACCGCTAGCTGATTTAATAGATATTAATAAAGAGGTTAATCGTTTAAAATTAAATATAAAAGATATCGAAGGTAGAATGAATTCTGTTAAGAAAAAATTAGATAATGAAAATTTTCTTAAAAGAGCACCTGAAAATATAGTTAATCATGAAAAAGAAAAATATATTAGTTACAAAAATGATTATGATAAGTTAGTTGAAAATTTAAAAAGCTTAATATCATAAAATATTTAATTTGAATAATTCCAATTACACATTTGATAAAAATACAGATATAAAATTTTTAAAAAGTGTCGGTCCTAAGCGTGCTCAAGCATTATATCAAAATGATATTAATACTGTTTCTGATATTTTAAAACACTATCCTAGAAAATATTTAGATAGAACAAATATTAAAAAAATATCTGACCTGATTGTCAATGAAAAAGCTGTTGTAGTAGCAAAAGTTATTTCAATGAGTGTAAAAAGAACAAAAAAAGGTAGTTTTTTTCAATTAACATTGACAGATACAAAAAATACAATAAATGGATTATGGTTTCATGGTGTATCTTGGATTATGGAAAAGTTTAATGAGGGAGATATAGTAGCTTTATTTGGAAAAATTGAGTTTTATCAAGGATATAGAATTATACATCCAGAATTTGATATTTTAGATGCTGACGATGACCCAATTAATACTGCTAGAATTGTTCCGCTGTATTCATCGAATAATATTTTAAAAAAAGCTGGATTTGATACACGGGGAATTAGAAGGTTATTACTACAAATTTTTAATAAGAATAAAAATATTTTTGTAGATTTTTTTAACATATCTATTTTAAAAAAAGAAGGTCTTCTAGAGTTAAATAAATCTATTTATTCAATTCATAATCCAATTGACCAATTTTCTATTGATACAGCATTATACAGATTGAAATTTAATGAACACTTTTTCCTTCAATTATTAAAAGCATTAAATAAAAAAAAGAATGAATCTTATAAAGGAAAAGAATATAAAGAACTTGGTAAGTATGCAGTAGAAATTTATAAATCTTTAAGTTTTAATTTAACAGAATCACAAATTAAATCTCTTAGAGATATTAGATCTGATTTAAAATTAAAAAAACCAATGAATAGATTAATTCAAGGTGATGTTGGCTGCGGTAAAACAATTGTAGCTGTTATTACCGCCGCAATCGTGGTAGGGCATAATTCACAAATTGCTATTATGGCGCCAACTGAAATTCTTGCAGAACAACACTTTAATAGTTTTATTAAACATTTTAAAAACTATAATATTTCTTGTGAATTATTAATTAGTAATATTAATAAAACTGATAAGAATGACATATATAAAAAGTTAGAAAATGGAGAAATTAATATTATTGTTGGAACCCATGCGTTAATTCAAGAAAAGGTTAAATTTAAAGATTTAGGTCTTGTAATCATAGATGAGCAGCATAGATTTGGTGTAGGACAGAGAAAAGGTTTATTAGATAAAGGTAATAATCCTAATGTTTTATCTATGACTGCTACGCCCATACCTAGAACTTTAGCTTTTACTATTCATGGAGATATGGATATTTCTTGGATAGATGAAATGCCTCAAAATAGAAAATCAATCATAACAAAATTAATTAATGATGAAAATATTCACTTAGTTTATGATCATATGAAAAAAGAAATGGACAAAGGAAATTATTGCTATGTAGTATATCCATTAATTGAAGAGTCAGATAAAATGGATTTAAAAGATGCAAAATCTGGTTATGAATTATTACAAAAAATATTTAATAATTATAAATTGGGATTTATGCATGGAAAATTGGTGAAAGATAAAAAAAATAAGCTTATGAATCAATTTATCAATGGTGAAATACAATGCTTAATTTCTACAACGGTAATTGAAGTTGGAATTGATCATAAAATGGCTACGATTATGGCAATTGAGAATTCAGAAAGATTTGGATTAACACAATTGCATCAATTAAGAGGTAGAGTTGGAAGAAGTTCTTTGCAGTCATATTGTTATCTCATTCAAAGGAAAGAAACTTTTAATTCAAATCAAAGATTAAAAATTATGGAACAAACATCAGATGGTTTTATCATTTCAGATGAAGATCTGAAATTAAGAGGTCCGGGTGATTTTTTTGGTACTAGGCAGCATGGATATTTAAATTCTGGTTTAATAAATTTTAGTCAAGATAGAGAAATAATAAATAGAGCACGAAAATTAGCATTTAAAATAATTGATGAAGATCCAAAATTAGAATTAGAAAAAAATAAATTAATTAAATCAGAATTCATGATAAATTATAAGGATATGTTAGAGTTTATTAATATTGGTTAAATGCATAAGAATATAAATAAAATATTATTGGTGTTGTCATTTTTTATTCCTTTCGTAGTTTATATTTTAACAATGGCACCCACAGTATCTTTTTGGGATTGTGGCGAATTCATTGCAACTTCCTATATATTAGGCGTTCCACATCCCCCAGGTGCACCCTTTTACTTGCTGTTAGGAAATATTTTTAGTTCATTACCTTTATTTGATGATATAGGTGCTAGGATTAATTTTATATCTCCAATCGCAAGCGCATTATCTGTAATGTTTCTATATTTAATTATTGTTTACTTAATAGAAGAGTATAGAGGGAAAGCAAAAGATTATTTAGATTCAATGATTAATTATGGTAGTGCTTTTACAGCTTCATTAACTTTTGCATTTACTGATTCTCACTGGTTTAATGCTGTTGAAGCTGAAGTTTATTCAGTATCAACTTTCTTTACATCTATAGTTGTTTGGATGATTCTTAAATGGTCAAAAAATCATACTAAAAATTGGAATTTAAGGTATTTATTAATTATTATTTATATGTTAGGATTAGCAATTGGAGTACATCTTTTAAATTTATTAACTCTTCCATTTGTTATGTTAATTATATATTTTAAAAAATTCAATTTCAATATAAAAACATTTATAGCTCCGGTACTACTATCACTGATTATTTTTATAACAATTTATATAGGCATTATAAAAGGTATTCCAGATTTAATGAATAAATTAAACGGAAATTTATTTTTCATTATTTTATTACCAGTTTTAATTATTACCTCAATTGCATTATTAATATTAAAGAAAAAAAATAAATTTTTAAATATATATGCATATTGTTTTTCAGCTATTTCGTTCTGCTTTATTTCTTTTTTGATTGCCAATTCATTGTTAATTAAGAGTCCGTCACAGCTATCAGATAATCTACATATTAAATTAATTGATGTTCAAAATCAGATAGATTTATATGATAAAGAAATTTATAAATTAACTAATCAAATTGAAAACAATCGCAATTCATTAAATCAACAGGGATTAAAAGATAAAGTTAATACTCTTATTATTACAAGAAATAATCAAGTGGATGAATTCAAATACTTGTATGATGATTATATTTCATTTGAAAAATTAAAAAATAATATATCATTTGTTAATCTTTTAAAATGGCAATCTAGAAGCAGTATTTTTTTGTTAGTATCATTAATCTGTCTGATTTGCTTTATATTTTATCGTTCCTACAATAGCTCAAACTACCAGTTTGAAATAGTTAATAAATTCATATTCTCAAGCCTCTTGTTAGTTTTGATTGGCTATTCAACATATATATTAATATTTATTAGGGCAGAACAATATCCTCGGATAAATGAAAATAATCCGAATACAGTTGATAGAGCTTTATCATACATGAATAGAGATCAATATGGAGATTGGGATATTTTAAATTGGAAATCAACAATGTCAAGGGCGGAGAATACAAACTGGAAGAGATATACACTAGATAAAAATAATCCTACTTTTAATGAACAGATGAATTTCTTCTTTAATTATCAAGTTAGTGAAATGTATTTAAGATACTTTGCATGGCAATTTATTGGTAGAGGAGATAAAGAAGATTTTCCTTGGTATATAAGTGACCTAAATGGAAATTTAATAGGTAATGAAAAATTAGATGGAATAAATACTTTTAGATACGGTATTCCGTTAGCCTTTATATTTGGTCTATTTGGTTTATTTATTCATTTTAAAAAAGATCCCAAGAGAGCTTTTGCAGTATTAAGTTTATTTTTAGCAACGGGATTGTTAATTATTATCTACTTAAACCAATATGATCCTCAGCCTAGAGAAAGAGATTATTCTTTTGTAGGTAGTTTTTTTACATTTTCAATTTGGATAGGAATTGGTCTATCTGCATTTTTGAATAAAGTAAGAAAAATTATTAAAAATAATAATATATCATCTTTCTTTTTAACCTCGTTATTAATATCAATTTTTATATTTATGCCAATGAAAATCTTAGGAACAGATTATTTTGAACATAATAGAAATAATAATTTTGTTGCATGGGATTATGGGTATAATTTGCTTAACTCATGTGAACCAAACGGTATTATTTTTACAAATGGAGATAATGATACATTCCCTTTATGGTATCTTCAAGAAGTAGAAAATATTAGGCGCGATGTAAAAGTTATAAATTTAAGTTTATTAAATACACCATGGTATATAGAACAACTAATGAAGCATGAACCTCAATTAGAGTTTGATTTTAGTAAAGATATTTTTAGTGATGATATTTATAAGATTGATCCTTGGTATGCAACGGAATCTGCATTTGAATTATGTGGTCAGAAATTCAATGAAGAAGAGTCCTGGAGTAAGCTTGAATGTACATTAAACAGTAATAATCCAATATCTTTTACTATAAGACCAACATTAATTGGTAGATTATTGAGAGTCCAGGATTATATGATTTTAAAAATTATTAATGATATTAATGTTACAAGGCCTATATATTTTGCAGCAACAGTTGCTCCAAATAATCAAATTGGATTAGAGCGTTATCTGTCAATGGAAGGAATGACTTATAGAGTTATTATAGACAAAAATAAAATTAATCCCATAAATTATAAAAAAATGAAACAAAATTTAATGGAATCCAATCTAGAAAAAATTATTAAGGATGAAATTTCTTATACACAGATAATTGAAAGTGGTGAGGGTATATATAGATATTCTGGATTAGATGATAATGGTATTTATTTTAATGATAATATTAAGAGGTTAGTACAGAATTATAGAATTGGATTTATTAGATTAGCTCAGTATGATATTAAAGAAGGAAATTATTTAGAAGCAGAAAATCTAATATCAATGATGGATAGTTACTTTCCTCCCGATATGTTAGAAATTGAACCTGGACTTGTGGTCTTAATCAGCGATTCAATTTATGGCTCTACAAATAATACGGTAAAACAATTAGAAATCTTAAAACGTTTATTTAATAAAAAAATTGATATTCAAACTGAAATTTATTTACTCCATAAATTAGCCGAGCTTAATGATTTAGAATTTATTAAACAAAGAGCAACAGCACTATTTACAAAAAATTCTGATAATTTAAATTTTGAATTACAAAAGTATATAGGAGATATTTTATCAGATAACTTAGAATCCAATGAATTTATTTCTTATTGCAATGAACTCTTTAAAGAGTACAAGCCAATCGGATTACTATATTCTATTGTAAGAGTTTATGATGAATTAGGTGAATCAGATAAAGCAATTAGCCTTATTGAAGATTTTTTAAATGAATATCCTCAAAATAATGAACTTATTCAGCTATATGATTATTTGATTCAAATTAATTCAATTAATTAATTATGAATAAAGTTTCAATTATTATACCCCACTATAATAATTTTTCAATTATTGATCAATGTTTAAAATCACTTCAAAAGTTAGTATATAAGAATATTGAAATAATTGTAATTGATAATAATTCTTATGATGATAGCTTTGATAAGATTAAGAATAATTATAAAAATGTCATTTTAAAAAAATCACCAAAAAATTTAGGTTATGCTGGAGGATGTAATTTAGGAGCAAGTTTTGCTACCGGCAATTATTTACTATTTCTTAATAATGATACAATACAAAACCCAGATTTTTTAAATCATATGGTTAAAAGTTTAGATGGAAATGATAAAATTGCATCCGTTCAACCAAAAATTAAAAATTTTAAAAATAGAGATTTATTTGATTATGCTGGCGCATGTGGAGGTTATATAGATTATTTAATCTACCCATTTTGTAGAGGAAGAATTTTTGATACAATTGAAAAAGATAATATGCAGTATGAAGAATCTAAAGATGTATTTTGGACTTCAGGAACTTGTTTTTTAACTAGAAAATCAATTTTTATAAATTTAGATGGATTTGATGAGAAACTATTTGCGCATATGGAGGAAATTGATTTTTGCTGGAAATGTAATTTAGCTGATTATAAATGTATAATAAATCCACAATCAATTATCTATCATCATGGTGGAAAAACTTTAGATTATGATTCGCCTTACAAAAAATATTTAAATCATAGGAATAGTTTGATTCTATTACTGAGTAATTATGAGTTTGTAAACGTAGTTAAAATATTTCCATTAAGATTACTTCTAGAAGTTATTTCATCTATAAAAGATTTATTAAGTTTAAAACCATTACATTTTATTTCACATTATTTATCAATATTATCATTATTAAATCTTCCTTATATACTTAAAAAGAGAGTAGTAGTGAAGAAAATAAGAGTATTAAGTGATAGTTCTTTATTTAATAAAAAAATTATTTATTCAAATAGTATAGTTTGGGATTATTTCATTCAAGGTAAATACTTCTTTAAGAATTTATTTAATTAATGATTGTGCCGAGGAAGAGACTCGAACTCTTACGCTATTAAGCACTGGTTCCTAAGACCAGCGTGTCTACCAATTCCACCACCCCGGCAGCTAAATCAAAGCCCAAATTTATACAACTTCATATGTAAAAACATACTTAATAATTATAACTTAGATTAAAGAAGTAATTGTTTTGTTTGATATTATAAATTGAATCATTAGATGTTGTCCACATAAAGTTTAACGGTCCTAAAATAGACATAACTCTAAGCCCAATCCCAAAGCTTGATAAATTATTATTTACATCACCATTATGTTTAAATTTTGATTTATATATATGATTATATAAAAATCTTATAGTAGTACTATTTTTATAATCTATATTTAGCTCTAATCCGTGCGACAATAAATTATTAACAAATAGATTGAATTGACTAAATGAAAGAGTTCTATCATATGGGAGATAATGTATACTTTTACATATTAATAAATTATCACTATGATTTAAATTACTATGAATTACATCTCCGTAATATTTTATTCTAGATGAATTAGACAATTCAAAGTAATGATTGAATTCTAATTTACCTAAATAGTATTTGTAGTTATCATTACTTTTTTCAAATGTATATTTATAATTATATCCTTTTTTTGGATAAAGGATATTATCAATTTGATCAATATTTAAATTAAAACTATAGTAGTAAAAATTTTCAGTATTAAATAAAGCTTGATAATTTATTTTTTGTTTATGAATTCCAAAATCAAAGTATCCATATTTCTTGAAATTAAAAATAGCATTAAATGAATAATCTCTTATGTATATAGATTGTCTATCTATAGAGTTATCTGAATTATAGTAATTAACTTCTTTTTTTATATTTTTTAATTTGATAACAGGTATAAATTTTGATTGATAATTAAAATTTTCTATATAATAAATATTCATATTGTTTTCTTTAATTGTATTACCAATTTTAATTTGTTCTGTAATTCTAAATTTTTCAATTGGTTTGTTTATCAAATCAAATTTTATGTCTCCAATAATTTTATAGTAATCATGCCATCTAGCAGCGACTTTCATTTTATTATTAGCATTTTCTTTAATAATAAATTTTAAATCTACCTTATTATGATTATAATTTTTCAATTCATATCTAATATTATCAAACAAATCTAGGTTATAGGCCTTATCTATATTACTTTGCAGATTATTGAAATCTAATTGTTCATCTTTATTTACATTTAAAATATCTTTAATAAATGATTCTGAAAGTTTTTTATTTCCTACTATTGAAATGTTATTAATAGTGATAGATGGTTTTTTTTCAATAGAGAAAATCAGTTTGTACCCATTTACTTCATTATAAAGCTTATAATTAAAGTTGATATATATTTTTGATTTTCTTATTTGGGATAGTCTATCTAAAAAAGACTCTTTTGATATAGTAAAAGGGTATAAATACTCAGGAAATATTTCATTTAAATTAATATTATCATTTGATTTAATTAATATACTATTAATTATAAAATCATTTTCTTTGATTGAGGAAAGTATGATTGATTTATTTTCAATATTTAATTTTTTTTGTAATTCTAAGAATTTATCAATTTCTTTATAAACAGCTTTTTGCCCGCTTCTATAAGAATTTTTAAGAGACTCATTATCATATGAACTTCCTGATTTTAAATCTTGCGGTTCAATTAGTATATCTACATATTCTTTATTCTTTATTTTTTTCTGTAGACCATTTAATGATATCGTTTGACGTAAAATGTCAAAAATAGTATTTATATCACTAGACTCTCTCAACGAATTAGAAACATTTACTCCAATAACTATATCGGCTCCAATTTTTTTAGCAATATCTGTTGGAAAATTATTACATACCCCTCCATCTATAAGCAAAGACCCGTCATTATCAACTGGATTAAAAACCGAAGGGATTGATGAACTTGCTCTTAGGGCTTTTGAAATAGAACCATTATCAAAAATAATTTCTTCTCCTGTAAGAAGATCCATTGCATTACATCTAAATGGTATTTTAAAGTTATTAAAATCATTTATTAACTCATAAACAGCAAACTTACTATTAAGATCCATATAACTTGCATGTCCATTTGTTATGGCCATTGGTGCTTGCGGAGAAATACCCTTAAGATTAAATATAACTGGATATTTATTATAATCATTCTTTTGAAAAAAATATAAATCTTCTCTTTTTTTATAATTTGAGTAAATAATATCCCAGTTAGTTTTAAGCCCTTCTGATAAAATTTCATCACTTGAATACCCCATTGAATATAAAGCACCCGTAATAGATCCTATGCTTGTTCCTATAACATAATCTATTGGGATATTTAAAGAGTCTATAACCTGCAATGTTGGAACTTGTGCCATACCTTTAGATCCACCTCCAGATAATACAAGTGCAATTTTAGGCCTGTTTTCAGCAAGCATACATGTTATTAAAATTAGATAAAGAGTTAGTAGATACTTTTTCATTTATTATGTTAAAAATTATTATAATTAACTCCTTAAATTATAATAAATTTACAATATGAATTCTAAACTTAAATAAAATGAGATTAAAATGGAATTAAAAGAAGAAATAATTAATGATATAAGCAATAATAGAATTATGCTTTATATGAAGGGAACAAAAGACCAGCCAATGTGTGGTTTCTCTGCTACGATAGTTAAAATATTAAATTATTATGATGTTGATTTTGTAGCAACAAATGTATTAGAAAATCCTAATATCAGAGTTGAATTATCTAAATATTCAAATTGGCCAACAATACCTCAATTATTTGTTGAAGGGGAGTTAATTGGTGGTTGTGATATAGCCTTAGAAATGCATCAGCAAGGTCAATTGCAATCTGTATTAGTAAAAAATAGCTAAGTTAAAACTTTAATTATTTTCAATAAACTTTTTTTTAATAAATCTACTTCTTGTTTGGTATTGTAATAATATAAACTCACTCTATTTATAGATTCCAAATTGAATTTATTTAGAATAGGTTGTGCACAATGATGCCCAGCTCTAATGCAAATTTTTGAAGTATCCAATAATTTAGCAACATCGTATGCATGTATATTATTTATAGTAAATGATATAACTGGTCCACTGTTTTTATTATATGAAAATAATTTAATACCTTCAATGCTTTTCAAGGTTTCTATTAAATAATCATATAGTTTACTTATATAGTCATGCATTTCATTAAAATCATATTGATTATAAAAATTAATTGCCTCACCTAGACCAATAGCTTGAGCAATATTTGGTGTACCTGCTTCAAATTTAAATGGAGATAAATTATACGTTGATTCTTTCATAGTAACATCTTTAATCATATGTCCTCCTGTTAAAAAGGGTTCCATTGAATTTAGTAGATTTTCTTTACCGTATAAGATACCAACACCTGTTGGACCCATAATTTTATGACCGGAAAAAACAAAATAATCACAATTTAATGTTTTTACATCTATAGGTATATGAGAAATACTTTGAGCAGCATCGATCAGTGTTAAAATATTTTTTTTATTAGCGATAGATATAATTTTTTCTATAGGGTTTACAGAACCAAGAACATTTGACATATGTGTCATTGATATTAGTTTTGTTTTTTCTGTAATAAGTTCTGATAAATTAGAGACATCTAATTGACCCTCATTATCTAAGGGAATATATTTTAATACTAGATTAAATTTTTTTGATATCATTTGCCATGGAACAATATTACTGTGATGTTCCATTTCTGTAATTAATATTTCATCATTTTTTTTGAAAAAATTTAGACCCAAACTATATGCGACTAGATTAATTGATTCAGTAGTACTCTTAGTAAAAATAATTTCGTTGTTTTTGGCATTAATAAATTTTGCAATTATCTTTCTTGAATTTTCATATTTAAATGTTGCATCTTCAGCGATTTGGTAAGTTCCTCTATGAACATTTGCATTTATATCTGTGTAAAAATCAGTTATAGATTTTATTACAGACGTTGGTTTTTGTGTGGTTGATGCATTATCAAAATAAATTAGATTATTATTAATTATAGGAAATTGGTCCCTATATTTATTTACATCAAATTTCATTTACATCATTCCTAACTTTAATTTAGCCTCTTCTGTCATCATATCTTGATTCCAAAGAGGCTCCCAAACAACTTCAACTAATACATCTTCAACAAAACTAATACCTAAAACTTTATCTTCTACATCTTGAGCAATGACCGGCCCCATCCCACACCCAGGAGCAGTTAAAGTCATCTTAATGCTTATTTTATATTTACCGGAATTCATTTTTTCGGATTTCAAATCATATACTAACCCTAAATCGACTATATTAACTGGAATTTCAGGATCATAGCACATTTTTAAAATTTCCCATATATGCTTTTCATCATAATCTAATATTGTTTCATTATCTTCAATAATTTGTTCTTTTTGTCCTAGTGCTTTTGAATATTTACCATTTACTTTAACAAGATTCCCATTTACATATAAAGTAAAATCACCTCCAAGAGATTGTGTTATTTTTGCTCGAGTTCCTTTTTTTAATTTGATTGCATCACCAGAAGGAATTAAATGAGCACTACAATCTTCCAGAACTTCTATAAAATCATTATTTTTCATATTCGTTAATCTGTTCTTTTATTTTATTTAATGCATTTAAGAAACCATTTGTACGTTGGCTTGTAATTGATTTATCGAGTCCAATTTTAGATAATATTTCAATAATTGATAAACTAAATATTTCATTTTTTGTAGAGTCATTTATAACGTACTCAAGAATACTCAGTAATCCCTTTACAATGAAAGCTTCTGAATCAGTATGTATCATATATTTATTTTTATTTTTTTTTACGTATACCCAAGCAAGAGAAGCACAGCCTGGAATTTTGTATGAATCTAATTTATTCGCGTTATCATAGAAATTATTTTTTTTCCCAAATTCAATTATCTCAGTATATTTATCTAACGGGTCATCAAAAATTGAAAAAATATTCTTTATTTCATTTATTCTGTTATTAATCGACATTATTAATCCAAGAATCTATCTCATTATTTATAGATGATAGAATTTTTTTATCTTTCATTTTATTGATGATTTTAAATAAAAAACTATTAATTAACATTTTTTTTGCTTTGTTTTCACTAATTCCTCTTGATTGCATATAAAAAAGAGCATCTGAATCAATTTCACCTGTTGTTGAACCATGTGCGCATTGAACATCATCATTGTTTATAATTAATTGAGGATTAGAATGAATAGATGAAGATTTTGATAAAAGCATATTTTTATTACTTTGCAATGCTTCTGATTGACTACAATTTTCATTTATAACAGTTTTAGCATAGAATATTCCTTTTGAATAACCATCAAGTATGTTGTTGTAATTGATATTGCTGAAAGTGTTTTTGTTGTTGTGATTTACTTCAATATAATTATCAATATGATTTTTTTTATTTAATAAGTCAATCCCATTGAAATTGCATTTACTATTTTGTTTATCTAAGTTTATAAAATAGTTGTTTTTTATTAGTTCTCCAGATATATTAATAGTATAAATATTTAAGATTGCATCTTTATTAATTTTAGCACTTAAGTTCAAAATTTTTGTTGCACTAGGCTGATTGGAAAAAATTATAAAATCAACACATGAATTATTATCTAAAAAAAGTTCATACACGGCATTGTTTTTAATTTGCTTGGTATTTTTTTCATTAAAAAGAATTGTTGTTTTTGAACCTTTATTAAAATTAAAAATAATTCTATCGTTCGAAAAATTATTTTTTGAATTTACAGTAATATTACTCTCAATTAAAGCATATGCATCATCTATATTTTTATTAACATTAAAAAAATAACCGTTATGAAAATATGCGGTATTATATAAAATAAATTTATTTTCTTGAGGTATTATTTTATTAAAAAATTTTAAATAGTTTTTTTCACTATCTTCATTTAAATCATTAATTGATAATACTTCAATAGAATCATTCTTTTTTATAGATAATGAATTTTTAGAAATATTTTTATCAAAGTTAAAGTTTGATAAATAATTGAAGTTTGTATACTTCCATTGTTCTTTGTCAAGGAAAGTTAAATTATTAATCTTATCTATTAAATCATCTTTAAGTTTTGAATTATTTTTTAAGCCAGCCATAACCATTCTCTTCTAATTTTAATGCTAATTTTTGATCTCCAGATTTTACAATTTTTCCATCAAGAAGCACATGAACAAAATCAGGATTTAAATATTCAATAATTCTATAATAGTGAGTAATTAATAAAAAACTATTATTTTTAGATTTAAAATTATTAATTCCATTAGCAACAATTCTTAAAGCATCTATATCAAGGCCTGAATCTGTTTCATCCAAGATCACTAATTTAGGTTCTATTAAAAGCATTTGAAGAATTTCAAATCGTTTTTTTTCACCTCCAGAGAAACCATCATTAACAGATCTTTTTGCAAAAGATTCATCTAAGCCTACTATGGCTAATTTTTCTTTAAATACTTTAATGAATTCTCCAGATGAATATTCTTCTTTATTCTGATGTTTTCTAATTGAGTTAACTGAAGTTCTTAAAAAGTGCATTGTATTTAAACCAGGAATTGATACGGGATATTGGAATGACATAAAAATTCCTTCCAGAGCTCTATCTTCAGTACTCATATCTAATAAGTTTTTATTTTTATATAAAACTTCTCCACCACCAATATTATAGCCATCTTTTCCAGCAATTATATTTGAAAGTGTGCTTTTCCCGGTTCCATTTCTACCCATTATTACATGGAGCTCACCCTTGTTAATTTCTAAATTAATATTATTTAAAATATTTTTATCATCAACACCAACATTTAATTTATTTATTTTTAACATTTACCCTACCGAACATCCTTCCAAGCTTATTTCCATTAACTTTTGTGCTTCAATAGCAAACTCCATTGGTAGCTTTTTAAAGACATCTTTACAAAATCCATTAATAATTAAAGAAATAGCATTTTCTGTTGAAATTCCTCTTTGGTTACAATAAAATAGTTGATCTTCACCTATTTTAGATGTCGTAGCTTCATGCTCAATCTTAGATGAAGAATTCTTTATATTTATATATGGCTGAGTATGTGCACCACAATTACTACCTATTAATATAGAATCACATTGAGAAAAATTTCTTGAATTAATAGCATTCTTCATAATTTTAACTTGGCCACGGTATGTTTGTTGTCCATGCCCGGCTGAAATTCCTTTAGATATAATTGTACTTTTTGTATTTTTACCTAGGTGAATCATCTTTGTGCCAGTATCTGCTTGTTGATAATTATTACTTAAAGCTACTGAATAAAATTCTCCAATTGAGTTATCTCCTTTTAGGACACAGCTCGGATATTTCCAAGTTAATGAAGATCCTGTTTCGATTTGAGTCCAAGAAATTTTAGAGTTATTTCCTTTGCAATGACCTCTTTTTGTTACAAAGTTATATATACCTCCTTTACCATTTTTATCTCCTGGGTACCAATTTTGAACAGTCGAATATTTTATTTCAGCATTATCTAAAGTAATTAATTCAACAATAGCTGCATGTAGTTGATTTTCATCTCGCATTGGAGCAGTGCAGCCTTCCAGATAGCTTACATATGAATTATCATCTGCAATGATTAATGTCCTTTCAAATTGGCCAGTATTAGCTGCATTAATTCTAAAATATGTAGATAGTTCCATAGGACACTTTGTATTTTTTGGAATATAAACAAAAGAACCATCACTAAACACAGCTGAATTTAGAGCTGCATAATAATTATCTGATGATGGAATAACTGTTCCTAAATATTTTTTAATTAAATCTGGATATTTTATAACTGCCTCAGAAAAAGAACAAAAGATTACACCAGCTTTTTTTAAAGTATCTTTAAATGTGGTTGCAATTGAAACACTATCAAAGACTGCATCAACAGCAACATTAGATAACATTTTTTGTTCATCTAGTGGAATTCCTAATTTATCATAGGTTTTTAATAATTCTGGGTCAACTTCATCTAAGCTTTTTAATTTCTTTTTTTTTGGAGATGAATAATAACATATTTCATTAAAATCAATTTTAGGATACTTTAAATTTTGCCAATTTGGCTCTTTCATTTTTTTCCATTTTTCATATGACTTTAATCTGAAATCTAATAACCATTTAGGTTCATTTTTAATTTTTGATATAGATTTTATTATATCTTCATTTAAACCATTTGGAAGTCTTTCTTCTTCAATATTAGTCTTAAACCCATACTTATATTCACTAGATGAAATATCTGTTAATTGTTTTTTTGTTCTTTTTACCTTATCCATTTTAAAATGCTATATCTTTCAGTTTAACTCGACTTAATATGTTCTTGATATTATTATTAATTTTATTAATCGGATCTTTTATATTGCAACAATCAATTAAATTGCATTCTTCATTTTTTGAACATGTACTTATCCCTACTGGACCTTCAATATCTTCAATAAATTCAATAAGATTAATATTCTTAATTGAGTTTTTCACAGAATAACCACCTTTAGGGCCTTTTACAGCATTGATATACTTTTTCTTTGATAATTTCTGTAATGTTTTAGCCATTATCTCTTTTGGGATATTATATTGATTTGCAATATGATTAGATGAGCATATTGCCTCTTTATTACTCATATGCTTGATTGCTATCAATGCATATTCTGCTGTTTTAGTGATTTTTAACATGTTGTATACGAGTTATTTTATCGCATATAATTTAAGTAATAGAAAGTATCTAAAAAAAGTTTTATTTAATTAAATCAAGACCACGTTTAATAACCTTAGAATCAGAGTGTTTATCATTTATAAATTTGTTTAAGATATTTTTAATTTCACCTGATAATTCCATATCTATATTAAATGTAGTTAATTCAAGTAATTCATATAATATTAACCATTCTTCTGGATATGTACTTATTATTTTTATAAATAGTTTTCTTGAATTAATAGTTGAATATTTTTTTTCTAAAATTTTTATTTGTTTATGTAATTTGTTTAGCTTTTTAATGTAAATAGAAACATCATCATTATTTGAATTATTAATTTTTGATTTTACTTTTATTTTTTTATCATAATTTGTTTTATCAGCGACACCACCGTAAACAGAATTTATTAATTCGCCACAGATCAAATCAAAATCTCCCCATTCTGGCATAAATAGATATTCATTTTTATACTTTACTGTACAATCATTAAATTTAATTATTATTATTGTAGAATTTTTTGTCGTTATTTTTTTTACTTTTCCACTTAGTATAATTCCGCTATTATATTCTAAATTAATAAACTTGTTCTTTTTGATATTTAATTTTTCTAAATCATTATTTGATAATTTGTTAATAGGTTTATTTATTTCTTTTAACCTTCCTATCGGACATGAGTATCCATGTTGATGATATTCAACTCCTTGATTTTTCAATTCTTTATTATCATAGCATATTTGTGTTTTTCCATATGTTTTAATAAATATAGGGTTTTTATTTTTTTTAATATATTTTTCCACAATTCCAGATATTTGTATTTTATGATCAATTTCTATTGAACATAACGTTTTTGCTTTGATTGCTTGTTCTAGACCATAAACTCCACCAATTTTAAATGACATTTTATTTGATAGTTGTTTAAGTGCTTTTGATAGCTGTCTAAAGTTTCTAGCAATAAATAATTGAGGTTGTTGTTCGGTTATGTCATATTTATAATTGATGCAATCGATTGAAAAGGGTAGTTTTTTAACATCATCTATTAGACAATTTTCACTTTCATCAACAGAAGATAGAAGACCTGCACCATAAATTTTATAATTATTTAAATCGCCGACTAACCCATATTCAACTGTCCACCAATTCATTCTTGATAATAAAGAAGATTCGCTCGTATAGGATATATTTTTATAAGCTTTTGTAAGTTTTTTATTTAAAAGAGTTATTTCTTTTTTACTTACGTTAGCTTTTTCTTTTATATCAGAAAGAGCTCTTATTGCATAGTATAACTCCATATCTTCTGATGACATTATTGCTTTACTGGCTACTTGTCCATATTCGGTTAAATATTGAGAATAATCTTTATTTGCAATAATCGGAGCATGACCTGCTGCTTCATGCAAAATATCTGGAGCTGGTGTATATGTAAGATGTTTATGAGTCCTCATATTTGTAGCAATAGGTAATATTTTAAGTGATTGAAATTCCATGAAAATATTAGGTGGTATAAATCCTCTAACTGGAACAGAACTCCAACCAAATTGACTTAATTTATTATTAATATCACTAATTTTTGGAATTGTGTCTAAAGAAATACCTGTTTTTTTTAATCCATCAATGTAAATGCTATGACCATGTTTTTTGAAGAAATCAATAGAAATTTTCATAATAAACTTCCATGTTGATTGATTTATTTCATTATAATTAGTATAATCTTGTTTAACGATATATTTTTTTAAATGTTTGGGTATTATATTATTTATTGATTTCATATTAATAAAATGTGCTTAAATTTAATCAATAATGTTTATTTTAATTAATAATTTATAAATACCCTTTGGTCAATCTAATAACATACTCTTTTTTAAGACTTTTTAGTTTTATTTTATCATTAATTCCAAGAATATTTGCTATTCGCATTGGATCTTTTTTAGGCTTGTTAATGTATTATGTATTTCCATTAAGGAGTAAAGTCGCAAAAATAAATTTATCAATTGTATTTAAAGATAAAAATAATAGAGAAATTAATACTATTTTGAAAAACACATATAAGCATTTTGGAAAGTTAATAATAGAATTTATTAGGATGTATAATATTAATATAGACATTGAAAACCTAAAATATGATAAAGTCTTGGAAAAAGAATTATTATCAGACAATGGAGTAATCTTTATGACCGCTCATATTGGGAATTGGGAAGTTATTACATCGATACTTCATAAATATAAAAAAGTTACTGCTATTGCTAGAGTTCAAAAAAATAATGGAGGAAATAAATTTTTTAACGAATGTAGAGAATTATTAAATGTATCATTAATTTCAAATAAAGGATCTAAAAGAAAAATGCTTAAATCTCTGCTAGATAAAGAAATCTTATTGATTGCAAGTGATCAGAATGCTAAAGGGCATGGTACATATATAAATTTTTTTGGTAAGCCCTGCTCAATACCTAAAGGAGCTGGACACTTCTATAATGCTACTAACTCGAAAATATTAATTGGATTTTGTATTTTAAAAGAAGATTTGAAATATCACTTAGAGTTTAAAAATATTATATTAAAAAATAAATCAGAACAAAGAGACGATATAATTGTAGAAGTAAATACAATATATTCAAAAATGTTAGAAGATATTATTTTAAAGTACCCAGAGCAGTATTTTTGGTTTCATAAAAAATGGGATAAAGAAATTTATAATTAATGATTTATAAGGCTATAAATAAAAATATTAATTTAGCATCTAAATTATTATTAGATGGTGAAATTATAGTTTACCCTACAGATACTTTGTACGGTCTTGGAGTTGATGCAACAAATCAAGAAGCAATAAACAAAATTAATAAACTCAAAAATCGAATCCAGCCTTTAAGTATAATTGTTGATTCTTTTGAGATGCTCAATAATTTTTGCTTATTAAATACTCAAAATAAAATTGACATTAAAAAATATTTACCGGGTCCATATACCTTACTATTTAATAAAAAAGATAATTTACCAGATCTTTTAACATGTGATTCTAAAAAAATTGGTATTAGAATACCTAAATCAAATTTTGCAATTAATTTAGTTAAGAATATTAATAAGCCTATTGTTACAACTAGTGTTAATATTCATAGTCAATATTCTTTGAATAGTATAGATGAGATAAGTGCTAAATTTTCTAATCTGAATATTTTTTCAGGTGAAGTTAATTTAAAATCTAAAGGTTCAACAATAATTGACCTTACTTTAAATCCATATAAAACGTTAAGACAAGGAGATGGGATTTGAAAATATTAATTAGATTGGGAGCATTCTTTAAACCATATAAATTTATTTTATGTATTTCGATTATTGCTTCGCTATTGTACGCTTTGTTTAATGTTGCTTCACTGTGGGTTGTAGGAACTTTAATAGGTAATTTATTTGGTTCTAGCACACTTAATACCTATAATCTTAATAGCATCAACGGTAATATAAATCATTTTTTAACAAATTTAATTTCATCAGAATCACAAATTATTCAATTGAAAATGATTTGTATAATTTTATTTATTACATTTTTATTCAAAAATATTTTTTATTACATAAATTGGGTGGGTATAAGTTATATACAATTAAATATAGTCAAAAATTTAAGAGATTCGTTCTATAGTTCCATCCAACGATTTTCATTGAAATTTTTTGATAAAAATAAAACAGGCGAAATACTATCAATCATGTTAAATGATATAAATTGGATAAAAGTAGCATTTAATAAATCATTACAAGTTTTAATTAATGAGTTAATAAGTATTATTATTCTAATATATATGCTATTTCTTATAAGTCCATCTTTGACATTTTTGATTTTATGTACCGTACCTATTTCCGGATTTCTTATTTTGAAAATAAGTCAAAGTATAAAGAGAAAAGTAACGCGAGCGAGTATGAAAATAGCAGATATCTCAAGTTATGCTGAAGAGAAAATTATTGGAATAAAAATTGTTAAAGCCTTTAATATGACCTCAAATGAAATCTCAAATTTTTTCAAAGAAAACTATAAATTTTTTCAATTAGAATTTAAACATCAACGATTGTTTGGATTGACAACTCCAATAAATGATATAATAGGTGTTACTTTAGGAGTATTTTTATTATGGTATGGGGGTCAAGAAGTTCTTGTACATAATAAAATGTCATCAGATGATTTTATGCGATTTATAATTTTTTTATTTGCAATGTTACAGCCAGCAAGAAAGCTTGGGAATAGTATAGCAACTATTCAAACAGGATTAGCATCTTCAGAAAGATTATTTCATATGATAGACCAGCCATATTTAAGATCAAATGAAGATAGTTTAGAAAAAATGCATATATTTAAAGATAAAATTGAAATTAGTAATTTGAATTTTTCATATTCGAATAATACAAAAAATATTTTATCAGATATAAATCTAGCTATAAAAAAAGGAGAAAAAGTTGCACTGGTTGGAACAAGTGGCTCTGGTAAAACAACACTAACAAATTTATTATTAAAATTTTATGATTTCAAACAAGGTAACATAAAAATAGATAATAATTCATATAGTACAATTAATACTAAATCGATTAGAAATTTAATTGGCCTTGTAACTCAAGAGCCAATATTATTTAATGATACAATAAAAAATAATATTACATATGGAAGTAATAATATTTCAGAAGATAAGCTAATTGAAGCTGCAAAGATTGCTAAAATTGATGATTATGTTTCATCTTTAGAGTTAAAATATGATACATTAATCGGTGAAAGAGGATCATTATTATCAGGTGGACAAAAACAAAGGTTATCTATTGCAAGAGCGATTATTAAAAATCCTCCAATCTTAATTTTTGACGAAGCAACATCTTCTCTAGATTCTGAATCAGAAAAAAAGGTTCAAGAAGCAATAGATAACTTAGTGAAGGATAGAACTGTAATTATGATTGCTCATAGATTAACTACAATAAAAAATGTTGATAGAATAATTGTATTAAAAAATGGAAAAATTAAAGAAGTTGGTTCTCATAATGAATTAATGAGAAAAAATGGATATTATAGTAAATTATATAATATTCAATTTAAGGATAGCAATGAATAGTGTTATAATTTTAGGAGGTGGAAAAAGTCAAAGATTCAGTTCAGAAATACCAAAACAATTCATTAATCATAACAATAAAAGTATAATAGAGTATTCAATTAATACTTTTCTAAGTAATAATAAAATTTTTGAAGTTATTATAGTTGTCCCAAGTAATTGGGTTATTAAATTTAAAAATATATATAATCAATGTAAAGTAGTAGGAGGTGGAAAAACTAGATTCGAATCTATGCGTAATGGTTTTAATGCTGTATCCAATAAATCTAAAAAAATTTTAATACATGATGCTGCACGACCATTAGTCTCACATGAAATTATTAATAATTGTATCAATTATTTAGACAATTATGATGCTTCATGTCCTTATGTTGATATTGTAGATTCAATAATTTCAATTGATAATAAATTAGTTGATTATTTAAATAGAGATAAAATAAAAAAAATTCAAACCCCTCAAGGATTCAAAAAAAATATATTGAAAAATTATTGTAAAAATGAAGCTTATGGATATGATGATATATCTGGTTCAATATATTATAATAAGAAAATAGATGTAAAGTTTTTTAAAGGAGAAATTGAAAATTTCAAAATTACTAATGATATTGATCTTCATTTATTTAAGGGTATTGTAAATGACTTATGATTTATCAATTATAATAGCACATTTTAAGCCTGAAAATTTATTAGATAATCCATTATTAAAAACTATTAATGAGATTAATCAACAAAAAAAAGAATATAAAGTTGAAGTAACGATTGCTGATGATGGTTCATTCTATAATTATTCTTTTTTAGATAATTGCTCGAGAATTGAAAAAATTGATAATAAAAATATATACATATTAGAAGATAAAGTATTAAAAGATTTCTTAATTGAACAAAATCTTAAAGTTGATGGTATTACTAAGTGGATTCATTTTCCTAAGATAAATAATAGCATGAATAAAGCTTTTATAACAAATTGTGGAGTAAGCTTATCCCAGAGTGATAAATTATTATTTTTAGATGATGACAATTATTTTATTTCTAATAATTCGATTGAAAACTTAATTAACTTATTTAATAATTATGATGTAGTGTTTGGACAGATTAAAGATAATAATAATAGATTTAGATCTTATGAAAGCTACAGAGTCCAGGGAACTACTATAGGAATCAGAAAAGAAACTTTCAATAAAATAGGAGGTCTTGGGGAGTGGACTTCAGAATTTTCATGTGCAGTTGACTCAGATTTTTGGATTAAGCTATATAATTATTATATAAAGTCTAATTTAAGAGGATGTTATACGAATCAAATTTCTACTTATGATAGTTTTTCTAAAAGATGGAAAAAATATACAAAGTTTTTTAAAGAAATTAAATTAAGAAAAAAATTTAATAAATTATATAATTGCAAAAATTATAAAAATTATAGATCAAATTTATCAAGACAAAAAAAATTATGGCTAGATAATTTGATTAAGTAATTAAAATAAAGTTATGATTATCAAAAATACAAATTTAGATGGAGTGAAATTAATTAAGCCAAAACTTTACAATGATGAGAGAGGCTATTTTTTTGAATCATTTAATCAGGAATTATCTGAGAATCTTAATTGTAATTTTATACAATCTAATGAATCTATTTCAAAGCAGGGTGTTCTTAGAGGTATACATTTTCAAAAACCACCATATCAACAATCAAAATTGGTTAGAGTTATAAAGGGTCAAGTTCAAGATATTGCAGTTGATTTAAGACCACATTCAAAAACATATAAAAAATATATTTCTGTTAAATTAGATGATATAAATAAAAAACAACTTTTTATACCTAAAGGTTTTGGGCATGCATTTTTAACTCTTAGTAAGGAGGCAATCGTCTCATATCTAGTTGATGAAAGTTATCAACAAAAATATGATTCTGGTATTAGGTTTGACGATAAATCTATTAATGTTGATTGGGAAATTGATACGAACCAAGCTATCCTATCTGAAAAAGATAGAAACTTACCTTTTTTATAAGAAGTTAAATTTATTTTATGAATATACCCTTTTATAAATGTAATAGTAATGGAAATGATTTTAAAATAATTTTACATAGAGATACCTTAAACACATCATTGTTCTCTAGAGAAAAAATCAAAAATATATGTAATGTTGAAAGTGATATATACGTAGATGGTTTGATTCTATTAAATTATAAAAACGATTTAATTTTTATGGATTATTATAATAATGATGGTTCGTGGGAAACATTTTGTTTGAACGGAGCAATTTGTTGTTCTTTAGTTTTAAAAAAAGAATTTAACATAGATAACTTTAATATTATTTCAAATGATATAACGTATAAAACAAAAAATATTAAACATAATTTTGTTAAAGTAGAAATAAATAAACCTGAGTATAAATTAAAAAATATTAAAGTGAATGGTTATAATAGTAATTATTTAGATTCTGGAGCTAAACATTTAGTTATAAATTATAGTAAAGAATGGAGCAGTAAAAAACAACTAGCGCAAGATATGAAAAAAATTAGATATGATAAACAATTTAGTCCAGCAGGAATAAATGTTAATTTTTATAAAATAATAAATAATGAAACTATTCAAGTTAAAACTTATGAAAAGGGAATTGAATCAATAATGGATTCTTGTGCATCTGGAAGTTATGCTTGTGCATATGATTATAGTCAAAAAAATAAAAATATTAAATCTATAAAAGTGATTAATGATGGAGGAAATTCTGAGGTACTATTTGGTAAGAATTACAGTACAAATTTTTTTTCATCCAAGGGAGTAATTGAATATAAAGGAAATATAAAGGTATAAATTATGAAATTAAAAAATATACTAGATGCAGTTGGCGATACACCTATAGTACGTTTAAATAAAGTAGCAAATAATCTTGATTGTGATGTTTATGCTAAATGTGAATTTTTTAATCCAGGCGGTTCAATAAAAGATAGAATTGGGAAGTATATGTTAGAAATGGCTGAAAAAGAAGGTATTATTAAACCTGGAGATACATTAATAGAACCTACTTCCGGTAATACAGGTATTGGATTGGCTCTTTCTGCTGCGGTAAAAGGTTATAAAATGATTATAACGATGCCAGAAAAAATGAGCAAGGAAAAAGAAGTTGTTTTAAAATCCTTAGGAGCAAAAATTATTAGGACAAGAACTGAAGCTGCGTGGGATGACTCAGATAGTCATATTCAAATTGCAAAAAAATTAAATAAAGATATTCCTAATTCACATATTTTAGATCAATATTCTAATATTTATAATCCAGAAGTACATTATGAATATACAGCGAATGAAATACTTAATGATATGGATAACGATTTAGATATGTTTGTTGCAGGTGTTGGTACTGGTGGAACAATTACGGGAGTTGCTAAAAAACTAAAAGAAAAATTACCACACATAAAAATTATTGGAGTCGATCCATTCGGTTCAATTTTAGGTGGTGGAAAAGATGTTTTTTCTTATAAAGTTGAAGGAATTGGATATGATTTTTTCCCAGATGTTTTAGATAATAATTTAGTAGATGAATACATTAAAATTAATGATAAGGACTCTTTTGTTATGGCGAGAAAACTTATTAAAGAAGAAGGATTATTAGTTGGGGGTTCTTCTGGAGGAGCTGTATGGGCAGCTTTAACGGCATCAAAAAGTCTAAAAAATAATCAAAAATGTTTGGTTATTTTACCCGATTCGATTCGTAATTATATGTCTAAGTTAGCTGATGATGATTGGATGAAAACAAATGACTTCATTTAATTTTTATTAGTTATGTTCCTATATATTAGCTACTTTATATTTTTTATTTATATAACTACTATAATTTTTTTTATTACTGGAATTTTTAAGATTAAAGATATTCAAAGTAGCAATTCAAATTTTGATGATATTTCAATCATAGTCTGCGTTAGAAATGGTGAAGAATCCATATTAAATATATTGAAAGATTTGAAAAGTCAATATTACAAGGGCAATTTAGAGTTTATTATAGTCGATGATGATTCCTCAGATAATACTAAAAATATTATAGATAATTATATCCAAATTGATAATAGATTTAAATATTTCAATACTAGAGATTATAATTCAGAATTAAGACATAAAAAAAAAGCACTTGATTACGGAATTTCTAAATCAAAATATGATTGGCTTTTATTTACAGATGTAGATTGTAGAATCAATAAAAAATGGTGTTTAGAATTAAGTAAAAATTTTACTAAAGGTAATTATATTGTTGGGTTTTCCGAAGTTGAGTCAAAAAACACTTTAGCATCAAAGTTCCAACATATTGATTTTAAAATTTTAATGGTATCCGCTATTTCATCAGTAGCTTCAGGATTACCCCTTGCGTGTATAGGCCAAAATCAAGCTTACAAAAAAAAACTTTTTATAAAAAATAAAGGTTTTAATAAAATAAAAAAATTATTGCAGGGTGATGATTCAATTTTTATGCAGTTATGTATGAAAAATAAGGATTGTGAAGTATCTTATAGCTCACATAAAGATTCATTCGTAAAAGCAAAATCACATTTAAGTTGGAAGGACTTGATTTTACAAAAAATTCGATGGGCTGGTGATGCAAATATAATGTGGAAATATAATAGACTATTATATATAATTTCAGTATCAACTTTCTATTCTAACTTAATATTCTTTCTTTTGTTAATAACTTCAAATTTCAATAGTTTTTTTATAATGATATTTATTAAGTATTTCTTTGAGTACTTACTATATATTTTGAGCTGTAAAAAATTAGATCATAAAATTAATAATGTATTATTTCAATTATGGTTTATGTTACAAATACCTTATATAGTTATTGTTGGTATTGGAAGTTTCTATGCAAGCAATCTAAAATGGAAAGGTAGATAGATTAAATACTTACTACCATTCATCATTTTTTGTTCATTCATATTATCTGAAAATCTTAATTACAAAATTAAATTTTTTGGTATTTATGTAGCTGATTGTGAAGTTTCGTCTAATGATACAATTATATTTAATAAAGAAAGTATAAAATTAGACTATAAAGTAAAAACTAAGCCTTTTATAGATAATTTCTTTAAAATAGATAATTATTATACTGTAATTATGGACAAGTATAAATATAATACTTTATTGTATGAAAAAAAGACTTTACAGCCAAATCTAGTTAATTTTATAGAAACAGAATTTATTAATGATAGAGTCAAATATAAAAACAGTAATATATACATAGATAGAAGTGATATAAATATTTTTTCAATTTTATACTTAATGGCAAATAATAATAAGCAAATTATTAATAAAATTAATATAATTGAAAGAGAAGGGAAGTATTATAATATTTCAATTATTAATGAAAATGACGATTATGAATTATTTTTAGATGAAGTTAATAAAGACAGCTCTGGATTAATCAGAGATACTGATATATTTTTATGGGGATTATTTTTACCCAATACAAAAAAAACTGTAAAAGTTAATAAGTCTGGATTTATTGAGCAGTGTGTATTTAAAAAAGGATTGCTTACTGTAAAAGCAGAGATTGACTATAAATAAAAAAGTCCTAAAAAATAGGACTTTTCTATATATACTTCCGACGAGAATTTAATATCGTTTTTAAACTATATTATTTCTTTTTCCACCATGTTACTACAAGTACTAATGCAACTAGTCCAGCTAAACCACCTTGATCGATATTTCCCATTAGCTTACCAATTCCACCAATAACTCCAAAATAATCATCCCAAATTATACCAGATAAAATTCCAAAAACTATTAGAGCTTTAAGTAAATCTGTTAGATCATTAAGCCACGTAGTAACAGTTGCCATTGCTTTTTTCATTAATTGCCTCCAAATTAGATTAATTTGGTTTATGGGCAATAACTAATTATTGCCCATAAACTTGGTTTTGTTAGTTTTAGTCCATAAATGAACAAAAAACACAAAGTGCAAGCAAACCAGCTAGTCCACCACCAAGGAACATATTAACAAGACCAACTATACCACCTATAACATTTGGTAATCCTGTTGGCCATATAATAGCTGCGAACACAAAAAATACAACAACTGTTTTAAGAAGGCCAGTTAAACCACCTAACCAACCATTAACATTTGATAAAGCATTTTTCATTGTCTTTCTCCTTTATTGTTTCCTTAATATCTAAAAGTTTCATGCACTTTTAGAATTCTTCAAAAAAACTTTAAATCATCAAAAAACTAAAATATTTGTATTAAAAACTTATATTTCAACACCAACACATTAACTTAACAATAATAAAATGTTTATTGCAAGAATTTATTTAAAGTATTACTTTAACTAAAAATTAAGATTAATTCCTTCTTGACTGTAATTTTGCAAGCAATCTTAGTATTTCTAAATACAGCCAAATTAATGTAACAAGCAATCCAAATGCAGAGTACCATTCCATATATTTAGGGATTCCCATTTCAGATGCTTCCTCAATAAAATCAAAATCTAGTACTAAATTGAGTGATGCGATTATAACAACAAATAAACTAAATCCAATACTAAATAAAGATGAGTTTTGTGGGTTCATAATTGCTAAACCACCACCAAAAAAACTCATCACAAAGCTTATTAAGTAAATTAAAGCAATTCCACCTGTTGCAGCAAAAATACCTAATTTGAAATTTTCGGTAGGTTTAATTATCTTGCTTTTATAAGCAAAAAGAAGTGCTCCAAAAATACCCATTGTCAAAAATATTGCTTGTTGGACTATTCCTGTATACATATGTTCATACATTGCTGAGATACCACCTAACGCTAATCCCTCTAAGGCAGCATATATTGGAACTGTTGTAGGTGACCATTGTTTTTTAAAAATTGTTATTAAAGCAGTAATGAACCCGCCAATGAATCCTACCATTATTAAGCTGGTATTAGCTGTTGAATATGTATAGTATGCGCAAAATAGTAATATCATTAATGAGATAGTTGTTTTATTAACTGTGCCATCAATTGTCATTACATCTGTTCCTGAACTCTTTGAGAAATTTTTAAATGTATTTTGGTTTAGAGTCGGATTTCCTGATCTCATAGTAAGATGTCTTCTCATATTTATAATATCCTTTTTTATTTATAATAATAACCAATTAAATTTAATAAATATTTTTAAAGGAATTAAATGAAAGTAATTTGTGCAGGATGGGGAAGAACTGGGACTAGAAGTTTAAAGTATGCGTTAGAGCATATAAATAAACAGCCCTCTTACCATATGCAAAATATATTATTGAATAAACAGGATGCTAAAAAGTGGCATAATTTAATTTTTGATAATACTAAAAAAAATAACTGGGAAAAAATTTACAAGGGATATGGTGCATGCTTAGATTTTCCAAGCTGCAATTATTATAAAGAGTTAATGGATTATTATCCTGATTCAAAAGTAATTTTAAATTTAAGAGATGATGAAAGCTGGGTTAAAAGCTGGAATGTATTAAATAATAAACTTTTGAAAAGCTTTGCTTTTAGATTTATTGCAAAATTACCCTACACATCATTTAAATTACAAAAAGAAATACATAATGAGATGATTCTTGGAACTAGAGGTGCCTTTGAAGGTGCAAAAACTGATAAAGAAAAAATGAAAAAGTTTAATGAATGGAATCAATCTGTAATTGATTATGTACCGAAAGACAGGTTGCTAATTTATGAGGTTGGCCAAGGATGGGAGCCTATTTGCAAGTTTCTTGGAGTTGATGTTCCTGATATTCCCTTTCCATATAAAAACAAAACAAAAAATATGGGACGTATGTCAATTTTTATAAATTCTATGTTTCTTATACTAATACTTACAATACTTTCAATTATTTGCTCATCTATATTTTGGAGCGTCCAATATTTTCAATAAGTTTAGATAAGTAAGAAGAAAATATTTGTTTTGATTTATCCGCATTTTCAAGCACTTCTTCGTGAGTAACCTTATTTTTTTGTATCCCAGCACCATAATTAGTAAGGCATGAAATAATAATAAAGTCTAAATTTAATTTTTTACACATCAGATATTCAGGAAAAGTCGACATTCCAACTGCTTTTCCTCCAAGACCTATAATTTCTTTAATTTCAGGATATGTTTCATATGATGGCCCAATCGTATATGTATATGCTCCTTCATTTAAAAGGATATTATTTTGTTTTGCAATATCTTTTGCTAAGTTAAAAAATGAATGCTTTTTGAATGGATACTCTTCTGCTTTAGTTGAATGAATAAAAGAAAAATCAATAATTTTATTACTAATCATTAGGCTCCCTATATCCCAATCAATATTTAAACATCCTGAAGAGTTAGTTATAATAGATAGATTTGGATTGAAATGATTGAAAATTTCTATTAATGAACCAACTTGTTTAAAGGTGTACCCTTCGTAGTAATGAAATCTGCCCTTAGCACATAAAATAGGAACATTATTTATTGTCCCATAAATAAATTCTCCTTTATGTCCTTCCACAGATGTTTTATAGAATGTTGGTATTTCATCATAAGGGATTATAATTTTATCTGATATAAGTTTCGTAAAATTATCAAGACCTGATCCAAGTATTATACAAACTTTTGGATTATCTTTAATAAATTTAGAAATATAATTAATTGCTTTATTAAGATTCATGTTTAGTAGCTAGTTGTCCGCATGCAGCGTCAATATCTTCACCTTTACTCCATCTGATTAGTACTCTTATATTATGTTTTTTTAATACTTCAGAAAATTTATTTATTTTATTATCATCTGAACGTTTATAACGTCCTAAAATTTGATTAAAAGGAATTAAATTGACCTTACATTCAATATTTTTTAGTAGCTTTGAAAGTTCTAAGGCATTATCAGTTGAATCGTTTATACCATTTAATAATACATATTCAAACATGATAACACGTGATTTAAAAAAAGTATATTTTTTTATCGATGTAATCAAACTATTTATATTCCATTTTTTATTAATTGGCATGATTTTATCTCTTATTGAATCATTTGGCGCATTTAAAGATAAAGCAAGTTTGTACTTATGCTTTTCATTGATAAATAAATCTATTTGGGGAAGTATTCCAGCAGTAGAAATTGTTATACGTTTTGTTCCTAGATTAAAGGCTTTATGGTTAGTAAATATTTTACAAGATTCAATAACATTTCTATAATTAAGAAAAGGTTCTCCCATACCCATAAACACAATATTTGTAATAGGTTTTTCAGTATTATTTCTAACCATTATCAACTGCTCAATTATTTCGCCTACATTTAGATTTCTATCAATCCCCATTTTACCAGTTGCACAAAAATCACAATCAACATTACACCCAATTTGAGATGAAATACATACAGTATGTCTCTTATTATCAATCATGCTTACAGACTCTATTAGTTTATGATCGTTTGTTTCTAATAAAAATTTTATAGTTTGATCTATTTTTGAGATGGATTTATTTTTAATTTTTAATAAGCTTATTTCGCAGTCTGAATTTATTTTTTCTTTTAATTTCTTTGGAACATTGCTTATTGTATTTAAATCTGAGTTATTATTTTTATATAACCATCTAAATAATTGTTCGCCATGAAATTTAGGGAAACTATTAGCAATGCAATATTTTTCTAATTCAGTTTGGGTCATGCCCATTAAATTAATCTTTTTATTCATTTTCAATATTCAATTGGTAAAAGTTATTAATTATTGTTAATCTAAATGATAGTTTATTAATAATTAATATAAAAAATCTAAAGGTTTAATATGGATAATGTAAAGTTATTGAAAAAATTAAATGAACAAAAAATTTTATTTTATGATGAAATCGGGAAAGTCATTATTGGACAGAGTGAAGTTATTGAGCACATTCTTATTGCAATGCTGTGTAAAGGTCATATATTATTAGAGGGTGTACCTGGTTTAGGAAAAACATTAATAGTTAAAACAATTTCTGAAGTTTTAGATTTAAATTTTAGCAGGATTCAGTTTACACCTGATCTAATGCCATCAGATATTACTGGGACAGAAGTAATAAACCAAAATTTAGAAACTGGAAATAGAGAGTTGAAATTTATTAAAGGTCCTATATTCTCAAATATTGTTTTAGCTGATGAAATTAATAGAACTCCTCCCAAAACTCAGTCTGCATTATTAGAGGCAATGCAAGAATATTGTGTTACAACTGGAGGAAAAACATATAACATAGATACTCCCTTTTTTGTATTGGCGACGCAAAACCCCATAGAGCAAGAAGGAACATACCCATTACCTGAAGCTCAGCTTGACAGATTTATGTTTAATATACTAATTGACTATCCTCCATTTGAGGATGAGCTAGATATCGTCAAGTCTAATACTTCGTCATCTTCAAATATAATTAATAAAATTATTAATTCTAAAGAACTGACAGATTATCAAACTCTAGTCAGAAATGTACCTGTTTCTGATAACGTAATAGAATATGCGGTTAATTACGTTCATAATACAAGACCCTCAGATAAATCTCATGAACTTACAAACAAATATATTGATTGGGGAGCGGGTCCAAGAGCAAGTTCTTTTTTAATCCTTGCAGCTAAAGCTCATGCTCTTTTATCTGGCAAAGCAACCCCTGATATTGAAGATGTAATGAAAGTTGCAGTGCCAGTTTTAAGACATAGAATAATTCTTAATTTTAATGCTGAGGCTGAAGGTGTTAAGATTGATGATGTGCTAAAAGAATTATCTAAGGAAAAATGAAAAAAGAATATCAGGAGTATTTAAATCCTTCTATAATAAACAAGGTAGATAATTTATTTTTAAGAGCGAAACTTGTAGTTGAGGGTTTTATTATTGGGATGCATAAAAGTCCATATCATGGTTTTTCTGTAGAATTCTCTGAGCATAGACCCTATGGTTTTGGTGATGAAATAAAATATATAGATTGGAAATTATGGGGTAAAACTGATCGTTTTTATATTAAGCAATTTGAAGAAGAAACAAATTTAAAATGTCATATTATTTTAGATAAAAGTTTATCCATGGATTTTGGTTCTAATAAATTAACTAAATTCGAATATTCTAAATCTATTTCAGCAGCATTATCATATTTAATGATTAAACAGCAAGATGCTGTAGGACTAACTACTTTTGATAAAAAAATTAATACAGTCATTAAACCTAGATCTAAAGTAAATCATCTAAATTTACTTTTGAAAACTATGCATAATTCTTATACTGGGGGAGAAACAAATATTTCCAATCTTTTACATAGTCTTGCTGAATCGATTAATAAAAAAGGTCTGATAATTTTAATTTCAGACTTGTTAGACGATGAGAAAAAAGTAATGGAATCCTTGAGACATTTTAGATATAAAGGTCATGAAATTATTGTATTCCATATCGTAGACCCAAAAGAGAAAAACTTAGATTACAATCAAAATATGAATTTTATTGATCTTGAAAATGACTATAAAATCATTGCTGATTCAAGGTTAGTAAAAGATAAATACAATAAAGCTTTTAGAGAATTCTCAGAATTTTATAAAAATGAATGCCTAAGAGATAAGATTGATTATAATTTAGTAAGTACATCAGATTCTTTAGATAAAACTTTATTGCAGTATTTAATCAAAAGAAGTCAGACTAGTAAATAGTTATAGCTTTTCTTTAAGTGCAGGGATAAATAATTTTCTTAACTGCTTGATCACTTTGCTCAATTCTTTTGCATAATTCGCACTTGTTTTGTCATCCGGATTAAATCCACTTGCATCAAAAAACTTTTCTTTAGATTTGGATAAATATTCTTTTGCCTTTTCTGCTTTCTTTAAAGTTTCTTTAATTACTTTTTTTTCCTCTGTTGCTGATTGTATCACATCGGCTACATTATTATACAAATCGTAGCCTATGTATCTATAGCAAACAGCAAGATTATAGCAAGTTTCAGATAGTACAAGATCATCTGTGTCTGTGTTGTTATATAATTTATCAAAAAGCTTAGATCCAAAATCGATTGCTTGCTTGTAATCTTCTTTATCTATGTATATCATAAAAATTTCTTTTTCTACTAAAAGATTTAATTTTTCATCATTAGTTTCAATTTTCTGTAATGATGAAATAGCTAAATCGTAGTCTTTTGATTCTCTTGCATATTTTGATTTTCTAAAGATTAAATTTTGATTTGATTTATTAATTTCAAAGCCTTTATCTAAATATTGCATGGTTTTAACCATATCACCTCTTTCATAAAACATATCAGATAAGGCAATGTAATTTTCTACAAGCTGTGGATTTAATTCTATTGAGAATAAAAATTTGGACATAGCTTTATTTTTTTTACCTCTATTAAGAAGTTTTATTCCATCATTATGAATTGTAGATGCTTCATTTCTAATTGCTTGATGAACTGTTTTTATTTCAACCCCACTCGATTTAAATGGTCTTTCAAGGTTCGTATCCATTCTTTTTAGAGCGAGCTTGAACATTTCAGCTACTTTATCCATTTTCTTTTGAGGTCTGTATACTTCATTAGCTAGAAACCAAGGAACTTGGGAATTGTCAGGCTCCATATCAAGTGCTATAACACCCCATTTTTCTGCTTCAACTAGATTATCTTCAATCCTTGCATATGTTCTAGCAGAATTGAATTCCATGCTCATAGATCCCATGCATGAGTAAAGGAATAAAATTGTTACGCTCGTAAATAGAAATCTAAATAAAATCATGATTCTCCTAAAATATTGTAAAAGTATAAGTTATATATTTTAAATTTAAGAAAATATATTTAAAAAATATAGTTGATTATATTAGAGGAAAAAAATGATATTAAATAATTTATGGATGATGGTTAGTGAATTTGCTCCTTATTTGATTTTAGGGTTTTTTATATCAGGCTTGCTATCCGAGTTTTTAACTGTAGATTTAGTGCAGAAGTATTTAGGCTCAGATTCATTGTTTTCTGTTTTTCTTGCCTCATTGCTGGGAGTACCTATTCCTTTATGTTCATGCGGAGTTATTCCTGTCTCAGCTTATTTATCAAAGCATGGTGCTAGCAAGGGTTCTGTAGCATCTTTTTTAATTTCTACTCCTCAAACTGGGGTTGATAGTATATTTATAACTTATGCAATGCTTGGTCCTATTTTCGCTATTTATAGGCCTATTATTGCTTTTATTTCTGGAATTTTAGGAGGTGCTTTTGTTCATATATATGATGATAGAAAAAAAAATATTGTTGATGGGAGCTGTAATGATGATTGTTGCGATGATGAATCTAAATCTAAAATTTATAATATTTTTAATTATGGTTTTGTAAAGCTGCCTATGGATATTGCTGGCCCACTAATTTTTGGGTTAGTGTTATCTTCTTTAATGTTAGTGTTTATACCTGCGAATTATTTTGATATGTTTGGTTCAGGTATTGTAGGGATGTTAATAATGTTGGTTTTAGGATTACCTACATATGTATGTGCTACAGCTTCAGTACCTATAGCGTTTGCTTTGCATTCATCAGGTTTTTCAATGGGAGCAGTTCTAGTATTTTTAATGTCTGGTCCAGCGACAAACATTGCAACTATGTCTGTTATATATAAAATATTAGGTAAAAAGAACTTATTAATTTATTTAGCTAGTATAGTAATATGCTCCATTGGTTTTGGTCTATTGTTTGATTTTATCTTTCCTGGATTAAGCATTGAAGACAGTGGCTATGAGGTTAATCATATTCTAGGGTCTAGCTTAGGGCTGATTTTATCTTTATCCTTAATTATTATTTTGTTTAATGCTTTAAGGATTAAATACTTTTCTAAAAAAAAATCCATAATTTCAAATAAGAACGAGCTGTATATTGAGGGTATGACATGCAATCATTGTGTTAGTTCATTAAAAAAAAGTTTAGAAAAGCTAGATGGAATAGGAGATATTGATATTGATTTAGCAAGTGGACATTTGATTTACAGTAGCTCTTTAAATATTGATAAAAAAATACAAGAAATAATCCTTTCTTTGGGATATAAAATTAAAAATCAATAAATTCTATTACAATTCTTAGGAGGAATTCGGTGCAAATCCGAAGCTGTCGCGCAACTGTAATTCAGTAATGATAAGTCAGATACTCCTAAAATCATAATCCTTCGCGATAAAGGATTCGTGATTCAAATTAATTTCGCTAGAGGAGTTTTAAAATGAAAATAGTTTTACTATTTATTTCAACTATGTTTTTAATGACTGGTTGTTCTGATGATGGGAATACAGTTTCTGGGCCAACAACAAGCAGCAATTATGTTTTTGTTGCATGTGAGGGTAATTTTGGTCAAAGTGATGGTACGGTTTATGTAATTGATGAGTATGGAAATACATCTAATATTGGCTCATTAGGTGATGTCGTTCAATCAGTTGAGGTCCATGGTAATAAATTGTTTGTTATCGTTAATAATAGCCATAGAATAATGGTTTATGATATA
>CERI01030087.1_pt1 | contig 42702 bp, 63 predicted proteins | sample 350261 | NCBI WGS metagenome assembly CERI01 (sample SAMEA2620979, study PRJEB7988) | marine metagenome | isolation source: saline water (ENVO:00002010), including
ATCAAAGATCTTTTTACCGAACTGATACATGAATACTTTACCTTCGTTTTCGGGATTTGCAGAATCCTTCACAACGTAGATATTAGAAACATACTTGAGTCGACGTTTCTGCTTTCGGGCCTGCTCTTTGTCAGCATCGATACCTGTGTTCCAAAGCTTAGAGTTAAACTCAGAAACAGGGTCATCGTTACCAAGAGTGGTCAGAGAGTTTTCGATGTACCAAAGGCCAGTAGGTCCTTGGAAGCCATGATCCCAGATACGAACGAAGGGCATTTCTTCACCATTTGGTGCAGGCAAGAAACGAATGATCGCGAAACCATTGCCAGCCTTGTCACGGACAGGTTTCCAGAATTTACCTTCATTAGGATCTGAATAGCTTTTTGTTTGGATTTTTTCAAGCTGTTGATTTAGCTTGTCGAGGGATTTGCTACGGTTTTTCTTAAGTGCAGCGAAGTCTGTAGGTGCCATATGATGTTTCTCCTTTGTATAGCGTTATATGCGATATATTTCATATCAAATAAAGTGTTCGCGGACAATGTCTTTGAACCTCTTTTCATCAATAGCCAGAAAGGGTCTATACTTTCTAGCAGTTCTTATTATATCACGCGAAACTATTTTGTCAACCAATATTTTGTCCCAATAACCAAAAATATTTGCGAAATGAACTAATAGAGTAAAAGTCTCTAATGAGATCTGTTTCCGCAGATACGTCGTCATCAAAATAGGATGTTGACCATCGCGTGATACAAAATTAGCCTGATAACTATCATCAAGCTGTTTCAGATCAGACTTGAAAATGTAAGAGAGTGACTCTTGTTTTCGTTTCCAATCTACATACACTTGTTCACCTTCGTGTTCAAGTATATCCTTTATCCAGCAGTTGGGTTTCACCAACATATTGGACATAATTCTATTGATGTAATCCTCTTTTTGTGCCAGTTTGGCAAAGAAGAATGCATCGTTTCGGGCTCTAAATGAATCCATTGAAGCCCTAACTTTACCATGGTATTTATGAAAATCGTAACCGTCTGTTGTAAAATGCTTCTTTAGAGCAAGATATTTGACGTAGGCCTCAAATGAGGCTTCATTCACATAGGTCGGTGATTGTAGGCTCATCTTGTTTTACCATTCTCAAATCAATAGCTTCAGTTCTTACTTTTTCTTTCAATATCGACGACTTCTTAACGATGTCAGCGATAGATTCGATCTCAAGATTGTTTTTCTCGGCGTAGTGTACGAGAGCATCGATGTACGGAACACCACGCGCAATCATGTTTGAGATGTCATGGTGGATCTTTTCGGGGGTCATTTTCACAACCGACATTAATACCTCCTTGATTTTTGAAGTGACCATTATATCAGGACATGCATACAATGTCAACCAATTCCGCAAATAAAAAAACGGCCTGAACATTCTCACATTCAGACCGCCATTATATCAAAGTGCTATCACTCTGTCAAGGGTTATTTATAACATCGGTACCGGCTGTAGGTACATCATCAACTCTGGGTGGATCATTGGATAGCTTGCTGGATTCATTAGGGGCATCAAGCCACCCGCAATAGAGAGCAGAAGTATCACAGACAATGCTATGATAGCAATACGATCCTCTTTTTTGGGATTTGTGGGCTTCTTCATCATTGGGCTGCTGCCATTGCAATGATAACAAAGGGTAAGGCTATGGGCAAGGTTACTGCCGACGTGAGGTAGACTGCATCACAGAAAAAACATACCTTGTCGTTACGGCGAAGGTTAGATATAAAACTGTTCATGACCCTCCTGCTCCATTCGGCTACACGCTATAATAAGATTTTTCATCTCAGAAAAACTCCTTTCATTTTGGGGGATTTAAGGTTGTAAAAGATAGTATATTGTTACAAAAGGTAACAATCTTTCATTTTACGATATTATATATACAGCTAGGTCGTCAGGATGCGTTATTTCTTTCATTTATTTTTGTCATACATTGTATTACATAGCGGAATGTGTTAGTCAACTGGATATGGCTTTAACTCTTCGAACAGTACATCATTCACATATTGATTTATTTTATCTTCGTCCAGGTTCATTGCCCTGAGCGAATTCCACAGCTGTTTATTCTTCTTCTGATTGATGCAATAGTTATTGTGCCAATGAATATGATCACCACCATTTGCCCAGAAGTTTTCGTGTTCAATCTGCTGGAGATAGTAGGCAATCAATTTTAATGCAACTTCACAAAACTGCTCTGTCTCTTCGCCCTCACGAACATTTCCTGCTGCAACCATATAAGGTGAAAATATCTCTTTGGCCCAGTCGGGTAACTCTCGTTCTTTCTTCCACACCAGATCTCTGGTAGCAAGACCAAAGGTAGTAATAATCGGATGTGTTTCATCGGACACGGGAGAAAAGTCAAAAAAGGAGCCACTGATCTTGTTAGGTCCTGCAACAACATCTAGCCCCAAAATGGGGTAATGCATTAAATTGCTTGGGAAGATGTTAATGTGAATCAACCACAGTTTTGGTTTGCCTTCAATCGGCTCTATTATTTTTAGGTGTGCCTTACGAATAGGACCTGAGGTCCAAAACAGATCTGTCCAACCTTCAAACTCATTGATATGTCTTTCATTATCAAATCGGTCTAGGTGGCTATCGAAAAGGTTGATAATTTTGTCCGACAGCTCTCGTAACGTATTCAGTAGTGGTGTGTCCATAATATATTCCGTGGTTAATCAGTTGTGGCGAAAAGTGTGTCCAACTCTTCAAATAATTTTGTTGCGTATTGAAAGCAAATAATTGCTTCGTCGACCATATCGTCATACAGTAACTCTCGAATACCAGAAATCAACTCTCGTCGATTCTCAAATTCATACATTGAACCCGAACCTGGTACTCTCTTTTTGATAATCTGACCACCGTGCATATCACCGAAGTGTCTGACATAAAGGTGTGCCATTAGATCGTCATTATCTTCCAGATTTAAAATGTGATCAATGTATTCATCAACCGATCTTAAATTTTCAGAGATCCATGTAAGATTATAAGACTCTTCCAATTCACACAAATCTGCCAAGATTTTCTCTGCTCTAAAAACACCGGTCAGTTCCTGTGCCAGATGAACACGCTCTTCAAGTACCCGGTATATTTCATATTGAGACTTCAAATAATACTGATATGCAACTGGAGTAATATCCCCACCAATCAGCATTCCGGCGAACCTTGATTGTTCGGCCATATCGTGGTGTTTCTGAGTTAGTTCTTTTAGACTAGTAGCCATAGCTCCTCTCATAATTATTAGGGGGCCTTTTGGAAAGGGGGAAGACCATAACCCTGTAACGAGACTACGAGTGCCTCGAGTCAATTTATTTATATAAATAATTAAAATTCAAATAACAAGAGGGTTTTATATGCTGAATGAAGCTGCAAAACAATATGAAAAACATGTAGTTACCAGTTGGTTGGGACAATTGCATGCAAAATTAGCCGCAGCAGCATATGAAGATCCCGATATAGCAAAACCAATCTATAAGGCAGAAGGTTTCACCGGATCGAAATTTTTCGAAAAGGATGGAGCCCAAGCATATGCAGTTTGGAACAAAGAATATATCGTTCTTTGCTTTAGGGGCACCGAGCCATCAGAAACTAATGATCTCAAGGCAGATCTTAATGTTTGGCCGGATTGTGGAGAAGTCGGGGGACTTGTTCACAATGGCTTCCAAAACGAGGTGGATAAGATTTGGGGAAGTGTTCTTAAAACAGTTTCTTCAAAAACTCACGCCTCTAAAAAGTTGACCATGTGTGGCCATTCGCTCGGTGGGGCAATGGCCACCTTGGCAGCTTCCAGATTAAAAGATAGGGTACATTCTCTCTATACATTTGGTTCACCCCGTGTTGGCAATAAAGATTTCGTCAACGCTATTAAAGACCTGACCCATTATAGGTTTGTTAACAACAACGACATCGTTCCTACAGTCCCTTTCAGGTGGATGGGTTTTCGACACCACGGTGAATGCATGTACTTTAATTACTCTGGCATCTTAAGGAAGTATACCTTCTGGGAAGATCGATTGGATAAATTAAAAGGCAAGTGGACGGCTCTTAAAAAAGGCCAAGTCTTTGATGGACTGTATGATCACGGTGCAAACTATTATTGTCAATATACAGCGAGTAATCATGAGCGTCAAGGAAAGATTAGCAAGAGCTAAAGTATTAATCATCGGTATGTTCGATCCCTCGTGGGATTGGAAACTTGGTCTAAGTATTAACCAAAGACTCATACGGTTAGAAGAGTGGACTCATCCGCCTGTTGCCCCCGGTGGTGCAACTGAGCTTGATGATAAAATCCGTAAACTAGAAAAAAGAATAGCAAAGCTGGAGAAAAAATAATGTCAGACGAGACAGATACGCACCGCGAGATAATGAATCACTATAGCAACTACCTAATGGAAGAAGCTAAGTTTGAAGAGAAGGGTGTCAAGGCCTCAGCAACAAGAGCTCGTAAGCACTTGGGCGAGATCGGTAAATTAGTAAAGGTTCGCCGTGCTGAAATCCAAGAAAAGAAAAATAGCATGGAGCAGAAGTAGAATTCTAAATGAAATGGAAATTTTGGGAGGCTGAACCCCTACCCATACCACCCGAAAAAGAAAAAATAGATGTCATGAAGGATGATACAGATCCTTCCGACGTCAGTATCGAAAACGCGTATAAGACTCGGTGGATTTGGTACCATACAATTTTGGCATTGGAAATTTTGATGACGAATATATTATTGATCGCTATACTCATTGTCCTATCAATAAAATTATAAGGAATTATCTAATGGCAGAAGAAGAAAGTAAGACGTATCACCCAGCCGATACTAACGGTGATGGTAAGGTAACTGATGCAGAAGAGCAAATGTTTTTAGAGTTCAAACGAAAGGAACTTGAAGATGCAGATGCAATGAGAGATGCACAGAGATCAATGGCATGGTTTGCCTTGTTCGGTATGCTTCTCTACCCATTTGCTGTAGTACTTGCTACATTCGTAGGTCTGGATCAGGCGTCGAAAATTCTTGGTGATATGGCTGCAACCTATTTCGTGTCGGTAGCTGCAATTGTTGCTGCCTTCTTCGGCGGACAGGCATTCGCTTCAAAGAAATAGACCTAGTCTATAGGCATCACATTGCCATATGACTGAGTTTTCGGGCAACAATGTTCATAATCAAATAATTGATCTAATGTCGAATGTTGCCCGACTCTTTCCCACCAACTATTCACGTAATCATACGATCTCTGTGCTACATGCTCGAGATCTTTTCGGGATCGTCGAACTGGATCAATCGTCTGAAATTTCGGTACATTGTGGTTGATGATTGGATAAATGTAGAAATAACCCAAACCAAAGACCGTATTCTCAATCGTGGCTTCCCATCTTTCATATGTGCCAGATCGAGGTCCATCAGCTGGTGGCCCTTGTTTTATGATAAAGGGCATTTTAAAGTGAATCGTATTATCATCGGTGAAATAGTAATCGATAATCTTTTTGGCATAATGTCTTTTGATAATATAACATTGCAGACCATGATCAAATCCATTTCGATGCCGAGGATACATTACAGCCCAGCCTTCGTGCATTACACAAAGCTGTATGCCATCCCATAGAGGTCCGAATCTCTCAAGTAGCTGATCGAATCGAAAAGGCCATTTCTTGGTGACTTCGAAATCGGCGTCATCTTCAAAAATTGCAACCATATCTTCGTCGGACTCTTCATACCAACGCTTTATTGTAAGTAGGTGAGAGGTGGTAGCCCCAAGAGGTAGCATATCTAATACGGCTTGATCCCCAGTCACTTTCACATCGGAATTTTCCCAGCGCTCATACTGATAAATCTCATAGTCAGTAATACCTAATTTGGCAAATTCTCCTGCCATATATTCTCGGCGATCAGCAGCCTCTTTTACATTGACTACCCTACATTGAGGAAAGCCTGTCATTCTTTCAATCATGTTTACTCCATTTCAAAAAAGGTAGATTCTCGCTGCATTCTTTCGGTCATCAAAAACTCTTTGACTATATCGATATAGTCTGGCCTATTCTTTGGTACCCACACACCAATTTTTGGTATATCACCAATCTTGTGATAATTATGCTCTTCTAAAAGTTCGGAGGCAGATGTAACACCATAATCTTCTAGCATTACGATGGGTCTATATTTGTGCAGAGTTCTGCCAGCCCCTTCCAAGACCTTGCGCTCATGACCCTCCACATCAATATGCATTAAGACAACATTTTCCATGTCGTACATATCGACTGTATGTGCGTTTGTGACTTGACCTTTTTTGGCAACGGGTTGGCCATCAATCAGACTGCCTAGGACATCTTCTGTGTGTAAGACCATTTGACTGTCGACGAAGAACGAACCTATCTCATTCGAAAGAGCCGCATGAAAGAGCATGACATTTGATAGCTCATTCTGATTAGTTGTCAGCAGACAAGCATAATAATTTTCGTGGACTGGTTCAAATGCATAGACCTTACCTTCTGGGTTTGACTTGGAGAACGAAGGTAGCATATCGCCAACGAACGCACCAGCATGAATCACATCTTTCCCTGGTATCTTATTACAGATATGTCGCACCAGCATGTGCGTAATCTCTTCGAATTGAAACCCACGAAGTAGACACTTGGCTGCAGGTTGAGTCTCTACAACACTAGGTATAAAAAAGGTTTCTGGTATTGCATCGAACAAATTCCACCATTCAATTTGCTTGAATTTGATGGGTATCACTTTATCTTTGATGAGTACTCGAAGCATCTGGTGCTGTGACATTTATAATCCTTTTAATTATTGTCTTCGTCGAACGTTTTCTTTATCAGTGTATATGTAGCCACACCCGTATATACGAGAGTACACATGGTTACAACCATTACTGCTATCAGAAAACCAGAGAGAATTACATCTACCATATCAACTCCCATGTTTCTCAATGAACTCGTAGTCTTGCCGATAGTAGTCTTTCAGCCAATCTATCTGTTTGGGCGTGAACATGTCTTTGGTGATTTCATATTTGGTTTTATTATCATGCTTTTGAGTATTGAAAATAGAACATATATCTCGTTTCCAGCCGAATTGAAATTCACTAAAATTCTTTGTATCGACATACAGAGATTGGTTGTGAAAGTGGTGTGGCTGATGACCTGAATGCAGCACATCTAAATTATTAAAGAATAAATGCCATCGCTCCTCAAAGGATTTAAATTCTATATCAATGCCACAGTTATGTTTGAATGCATTTTGTCCATAACTCCAATAACGACCACCCTCGACAAAATAAGTATTGACGGTAGAAATGAATCGACCAATCGGATCACTGAAAATGACGTGCGGTTTGTAATTCTTGACCAAGTCCTGATAGACAGGATCTGATCTCAGAATATGTTTTCGCTCTGGGTGGGACTCTTTTATCGTGACCGAACCACTCCGAGGTATCTCAAACCAACATTGGTAATCAGTGGGGTCTTCATAAAGTTTATACAGCAGTGGCCATTTAATCCTATCACAGTGATAACAGCGACAGTCTCTTATGGTTTTGGGAGCGCGCAAGATTGTAGGACCACCAGCAACGCGTTTATCACCAGAGGTCTTTTTGATTTCGGGGTATTTTACCTGCTGATAGGCATTCAATAATTCATTACGACTTAACATACTTTAACTCAATTCAAATACTTCAATAACCTTGTCTTTGGGAACATCGATGACCATGCCATCATGACGCTTGACGAAATAGGACGACGTATCATCACCATTCAGTTCTTCTGGCAAGACACCAGCAGTCTCTAGTTCAACGGCCGGTTTCATCGGGTGAAAATAAGTGATTCTGACCTTACGCATTATACGACCGCTCGATCTACGACCTGACTGGTCGAATAGGTGTACTCCTTGCCATTCACATCGTACATGGTGAACGAATAATTCACCTCACGAATATGGTAATTTCCATCGGCAGACTTATATGTCGACTGTGTAGACTTTTCTGTCTGCACGACATTTGCTTGGGTCGCGGGATTGACTCGGTATGAGTCATTCAGAGCAACCACATTGTTGTTGTTGACACTATCCATAATTTTCTAACTCCGGCTTCTCTGTTTTGTTGAAGATATAATGAGCGTAGTCCTCATACAGTCTGAGCATGGAACCATTCTCTTGGCACATTGCTTGAATTGCTTTGCGTTCGTCACTACCTTTTACATAGTAACGATGGTCGTCACTGTAAGTGTAATACCAGTCGTGCTTCTCAAGAAGCTCCCAAAGCTTTTCCATGTCTTTAACCATTTAGTTGTTGTATCATCCCTGTGTCCCAATTCTCTGAAAGATCTTGGGCATAGTAGTAATTGTGCTCAGGCAATTCTCTTGTCTGCACAAGCTTACCATCTTCCCACAAATCGACTACGAACATTTCACCTGATTCCGTTCGTTGTGTGGGTACTCTTCGAATTTCACTGTGTCTATTGGCCATGGTCAATCCCTCTAATCGATTTCTGTAAGTATTTATTCAAGCTCTTCACCTTTGAGCTTGTGCTTACGATAACCACGTGAGGCCGCTTTCTTGCGATCCTTATGCGTGGCAGGTTTGTTGAACTTATTCAAGTTCTTGGCTACCGGATTTCGTTTGTTCCTTTCCATGTTTCCTAAACCTTTTGTTGTAAGATCGCTTAGCGGCCTTGATCATCTGCTTTGAAGGTGCGATGAGTTTTCTCCAGCCAGTGTGAACATCATATTCATCACCACCCTTCAAGCGGATCCTTTCCTTTTTCACGAGACAATGGCCTTGACATGTTCTGCAGATATAATCACAGCATCTTGTCTATTGATACGAACAGGCATCGATTGATCCCAGGCCAAATAAACCGTATCACCTTGCTGGATCATCCCAGCGCTGGGGCCAACTGCAATAACGACACCAGGTTCTGATGCAGTCTTTTTGGGTTCACTTGTCAAGATAATACCGCCATCTGACATTGTTTCTTTTTCTTCTTTTGGGACAGCTGCAATTAGCACGTTGTCACCTATCATTTGAATAGCCATTACTCACCTCATTTTTAGATTGGCCGACCCAGTAGGACTCGAACCTACAACCTACAGCTTAGAAGGCTGTTGCACTATCCGATTGTGCTATGGGCCGGAAGTTTTTATATGAACTCACCGTCTTCGAAACTTTGAACCAGTTTCAGTTGTAGTCGACGGGCTTCTTTTTCCCATGGTTGATCCCAGTATTCTGCATTAGAGAAGTTACGTTTTTTCCAATGAGTCAACTGAGGGTTGAGTTCACCTCGAGCAAACTGTTTGACGTGGACCAATTCATGGGCAAGAATACTCATCCAGTTAGAATAGAGAGCCACGTCGATAATGAATGTCCTCTTATCTATACAATCACAGAGACCTTCGGTGGTCGATCCACGTTCTACAACAATATTTTTATGAAAGCGAATTTGAATCGATGTTTTCAGACGATGAATGCCCAGTTGTTTACAAAAACTCATAGCAGCCATTGTTGCCATGGCATTGAGAGTGACCGGTACTTCGCCACCTTGTGGACCCGAGACCCATATACCCATGTTACTCATATACATACCTCATACAATTAATATAAACAGAATGAACACTACAAGTATCAAACCTGCATTATCGAAGGCTGTCTCAGCTACTTTTGCAATAATACCGAGAAACACCGCGATAAGAAAAACGAAGACTAGGAAGCTGAAAAGAAACGTTGCTTCGATCACCTCTAAGAACCTCAATATTCCGCTTCACGGTGGGCAAGATCCTCTCGCCCAATCTCACTGAAATCAAAATCTTCAGCCTTGTCTATATAAAGAACAAAGTCTGAACTTCTGGACTTGGTCAGTGACTTGAGAGCCTTTGCATTTTTCTTCTTCTCTCGACGATCAGCCAATTCAAGTTCTCTCATGGCAATTTGGACATCATCTATTTCGTCATACATATTACATACCTTATTTCATTGAGTTGATGGGTACATTTTAATTGGTTCTTGACGGTTTGTCAACACGTTGGGGAAAAAATGTTTAGATCTTTTTGGAATATACATATAACCAATTGAAAGGTTGTTTAAAGACAATAATCTTTTCATCCGATAGAAGAATTATAATTGGTTTTGGGCCCCTTGTCAACACTTTTTTTCAATTAATTCGAATTATTTTTAGAACCCTATACAAATCAATTGTGTAGCATGATCAAGTGAGATTGAACCTCAGATATCCCTGCTAAGTGGTTGTTTTCATTAAAAAGACGAGAAAAGTGTTGACATCGGTGTTTTTGCCTGATATAATGGTCGCATGAAATATGAAAAATATGAAATTAATTTAAAAAAATGGTTGACAGACAGAGCTAGACCTGATACTATGACAGATCTGAAATGGAGCACTGAATGAAAGAAACTGAAGAATTTCGTATTCTTACCGCAAGACAACACGTTCGTGAGCGCATCGGCATGTACATGGGTTCATCTTCTAAAGAGGAGATAGAACGCTTTGTGCTGGGTCAATGGTCTAAGGCGACCTACGTTCCAGCTCTATCAAAAATGGTGGACGAGATACTCGATAACGCCATTGATGAGGCAATCCGAACCAACTTTAAGTTTGCCAATAAGATTAATGTATCTATAGATGGTAATAAGGTCATCGTTGCCGATAATGGCCGAGGTATCCCACAAGACGAAGTGTTTGATGAACAGACAGGTAAAAAGATTCTACGTCCTGTTGCTGCGTGGACTAAGGTCAATGCTGGTACTTCTTTTGATGACGAAAGGGTGACGATAGGAACCAATGGTGTCGGTTCTGCTGCCACCAACTTCTTATCTACACAATTTATTGGTCGTACCTGGCAGAATGGAAACCTGATTGAGGTGAAGTGTCAACAAGGTGCTGAGGTGACCAAGGTGAACCAGAAACCTCGGGATGGTAATGGTACAGAGGTCACGTTCGTTGCCGATTTCGATCTGTTCGAAGTGACTGGCCTTGATGAACTGGATACTGTCGCCTTGATTGAGGATCGATTGATCAGCCTTCAAATGGCCTTTCCTGAGATTGCATTCTCTTTTAATAAGAGACGGGTTAAGGTATCAGATCTAAAGAAATATGCAGCCCTCTATGATGAGTCATGTGTCGTTGAGAAATCACAAGACTTATCATTCTTCTTCGCACCTTCTGAGGATGGGTTTCGAACCAACAGTTATGTCAACGGTGTGAATACTCGACAGGGTGGTACGTATGTTGATTACATTGTAAATGGTGTCGTTGAAGAACTGGTGTCAATGATCAAACGTAAACACAAGGTTGAGGTTGCAAAGACTACCATCAAAGGTGGTTTGACCTTTATCAAGTTTGCTCGGAATTTTGTGAATCCAAAGTTTGACAGTCAGACCAAAGAACGCCTCACCAACCCAATGTCTAATGTACGTGAACACATGGATAAGGCTGAGGTTAAGGATTTTCAAGCCCTTGCACGAAAGATCATGGCGACCTGTGCCATCATTGACCCGATTATCGAAGCTCAGTTGGCCAAGAAAATTGCTGCGGACAAACGTGCTGCAACCCTTGCTCAGAAAAAACTTCGTAAGGCAAAGGTTGCCAAACACATCTCAGCTAATCGTGATGACGCGACCCTTAAAATTGTAGAGGGTGATTCGGCCATGGGTTTCTTATTAAAGGTACGTGATCCTAATAAGGTTGGTGCATACCCACTGCGTGGTGTCATTATGAATACCTGGGATATGGCACCAGCCAATGTGCTGAAGAACAAAGAGCTGAGTGAATTGGTTGCTGTATTGGGACTGGATATCAATAACCCAGACAGTGTTGATGAAATGACATATCGACGCATTGCAACCCTCACCGATGCTGACCATGATGGTATTGGTCACATCAGTCCATTACTGATTGCATTCTTCTACAAATTCTGGCCTCGACTGTTGCACGAAAGACGTGTCATGATTACTCGTACTCCTATTATGATATCGTCAAAGAAAGATCAAGTCAAGTGGTTCTATAACTATGAAGACGCCTCTCAGTTTAAGACCAAAAATGCTGATTGGAAACATCGGTACATCAAAGGACTGGGTTCGTTAACTGAAGACGAATACAGTGAAATTATTAATAAGCCTGTTTACGATACAGTGTCAGTTGATGACGCTTCAATATTCCAAATGATGTTTGGTAATGATTCTGCACCCCGAAAGGAGTTTATGTTTAATGGTTGATTTGACTACATTTGCAAGTGATTCAGCGATGACTGATTACCCAATCTCGGCAGTTGCCAAGAATGAATGGCTGTCCTTTGCAAAATACACGGTAGAGGCTCGAGCAATACCCAATATGATTGACGGGATGAAACCTGTGCAAAGGTTCTATCTCTATTCGTCAATTCTCAACTCCAAGCGAGATTACAAGAAGGTCTCGGCCGTGTCTGGTATCATTTCTGATTACGGCTACAACCATGGTGAGACCTCAGCAGCCGGTGCTGGTCAATTGATGGCAGCAAATTGGAATAACAACATCTGTCTTATTGAGGGCCGAGGATCGTTTGGTACTCGACTGGTACAGGAGGCTGGTGCTGCTCGATATGTCTATACTCGACTCCACGAGAACTTTGATCGTTATGTGACTGACCTTGCATTGTCACCAAAGCATGAAGATCCCGAACACGAACCCCCTGCGTTCTATCTACCCACGATCCCACTGGTCTTGGCAAATGGAACCAAAGGTATTGCTACTGGATTTGCCACAAATATCTTACCTCGTGATCCTGCTGATCTTCTGCGTAAGTGTGAAGAGTACATCACCAAGGACAAGGTATCCCGACAGCCCAAAATCAAATTCCCAGAGTTCTCGGGTGATGTAAAGGCTGATCCAGAGTCACCCAATAAGTGGATTGCATACGGCACTTACGAGAAGACGTCAAAAACCATGATGACCATCACTGAGGTCCCCTATGGTTTCGACAGAGAGGCTTACGTCAAGGTTCTTGACAAACTCGAGGAAGAGGGTGACATCGTTGGCTATGACGATCTCTGTGATAAGAATGGTTTTCGCTTTGAAGTGAAATTAAAACAGGTTACCTCTGCCAAATGGAATGACGCAAAGATCATTTCTAAATTCAAGTTGGGCAAATCATTCGTTGAGAATCTGACTGTAATCGATTTCAATGGTCGCCTTCGTGAATATGATGACGCAAGAGAACTGATCAAAGATTTCTGTGATTATCGGTTGGGTATTCTTCAAAAGAGAATTGAGCTTGAACAAGAAAGTGCTCGAGAACTCGGTGGTTGGTTGAATGTAAAGATGCAATTTATCGAAGCAGTGCTCGACGACAAGATTATCTTTAAGAACAAAAAGAAGGCTGCAGTGGCCAAACAAATTCTTGATGTCACCGATGCTACGAAGGATCAGGTCGATCGTCTGCTACGTATAAATATCATGAGCCTTACTGACGAGATGGTCAAAGAACTGAAGAAAGAAATTGGTCAGGCTCAAAAAGACTATAAATTCTGGAGTAGAGAGACTCCACAGAATCAGTTTATTTCTGACCTAAACGAATTACGGAATCAAAAATGATTACTAATTACCTATCACCGGCCTCATTCACAATATCTATTGAACGATTGCCGAACGTCGAGTTCTTCACTCAGACTCTTACAATACCAGATATCGCAAGTTCTCCAGTCGAGGTCGCGAACCCACTAAAGGCACTATACGCCACCGGTGATCGATTGACATATGGTGATCTGGATCTGAGCTTTGTGATTGATGAAGATATGCAAAACTATCTCGAGGTTTTAGGTTGGATGGAAGGTCTTGGAACTCCAGACTCGACAGACCAATTCAAGGCTGTCAAGTCTTCGCAGGCAGGTTTGGTAAGTGATATTCGTGTATTGATTCTGAATAGCCATAAAAATCCTAATAAGGAATTCGTCTTTACCAATGCCTTCCCCACAAGTATGAGCTCTGTTGATCTTGACATTACACAGACTGATATTACATATCCCAAAGTCAGTGTGACATTCAGGTATGATGATTTTAAGGTCAATACAATTTCTGGTTGACAAACAGCTTCAAACCTGATATAATCCTTTATTATGAATCCAGTGATACTTTTCAAACACTTTGATGAACATTTCGTCAACAAAATTTTGACTCTGGCAGAGAGTGCAAATTATTATAAAGGGCATGTCCAAATTGAACATGGTCAGCCCACTCGATATATGCCCGATGCACGTCAAGTTGATTGTTACGATATTGATGATCAGTCGTTGAGAGATACGCTGTTTGAATTAGCTCAAGAACACAATGATGGTATGGATATCACCCATACCGGCGAAGTGGTTCTTCTACGATACAGACCAGGTGGGAAGTTTGTCTGGCACTCTGATATACTGGAGGGTGATCCTCAAAGAAAATTGACCTTGGTGGTTCAATTATCCGAACCAGATACCTACGAAGGTGGTCAGTTGAACATTAAAAAATGTAGCACAGTGCCATTTACACATTCAGGCTCTGTGGTGATATTCCCATCTAATATAAGTCATAGGGTGACACCAGTTACTGAAGGTGTCCGATATTCACTGATCACGTGGATTTATGGACCTTCGCGAGAACTGGACAAAGATTGGCACTAGGAGTTTAGCATGAGTACTGAAGATATAAGTGAAATGTGGTCACAAGATGCACCCATTGATGAAACTGATTTGGTTTCAGAGAGTCGTAAGATTCCTAAATTGCACAGCAAATATTATAACATGTATTTCAAGGAAGTGTTACGCATTAAGAAGCTCAAGGCAGAATACAAAGAGCTTGAGCATGATAAGAGAGAATACTATGATGGTTCTATGGCTGAAGAGGATCTAAGAGAGCGTGGTTGGAGACCTTATCAGAAAAAGGTTCTTCGTAATGATCTCGACAAATACATTCAGGCTGACAAAGATATTATCAACCACAGCCTCAAAATTGATTATCATACAGCCCGGGCTTCTTTCTACGAAGACATTATTAAAATGATTCACTCTCGTAATTTCATTATTAAGAATATGCTGGACGTGATGAAATTCCAGTCTGGTGACTATTAATGAAGTTAGAAACCAAACGATTGCACAAAGAGACATTGACACAGGTATGTACTGGCATCATCATTAACTACCCACTCAATCTTTTAATGCTCTATACCTTTATAGAGCTTTGGCAAATTCTCGACCCCGTAAGAATTAGTATTATGACAACCATTGGGTTTACCCTAATAGCATATGTCCGAATCTTTCTGCTCAGATCCTATTTCTCAAAGAAATATAAATAGGTAAAACGGCAATGAAAGGTTTATCTAAATCATGGGTGACGTGGTCAACGTCGAATATATCAACTCGGTTCACATGAAGGTTACAGCTGATCCAGGTATTCGACAAGAAATCTCCGAATATTTCTCATTCAAACCGGATGGGTGGCAATTCAATCCAAAGGTAAAGGCACGTGTCTGGGATGGTACAATCCGTTTGTATCAACCGATGCGACCTACTCTTTTCGTTGGGCTCTTTCCAAAACTCAAAGAATTTTGTGAGGCGAGAGATTATCATTTAAATGTGCCCGACGAGATTGGGCTGGATGAGGACTTCGATGAAGATTATGTTTCTGAGCTCGCTAAAGAAATCAACTGTAAGTTTGTACCGAGAGATTACCAATCACAATATGTACTTAACGCATTGCGTAAACGCCGATCTCTATCTTTATCACCGACATCATCTGGTAAGTCTTTAATCATTTATTTGATACAGCAACACTATTACCAGACATTTGGTCATCGTACCTTGATCATTGTGCCCACGATCTCTCTGGTACATCAGATGGCCGGTGACTTTATGGACTATGGCTGTGACGAGAGTCTCATCTATCGTATACAAGGTGGTGTTGATAAGAATACAAAATCACCCATAGTAGTTAGTACTTGGCAATCAATTGTAAAACAACCAAAAGGTTGGTTCGACCAATTCAGAGTAGTATTGGGTGACGAGGCTCATACATTTCAGGCAAAATCTCTCACCACAATTATGGAAAAGTTAACTAATTGTGAATATCGACATGGGTTTACCGGCACACTCAAAACGGCCGAAAGTAAAACTCACCAGATGGTATTAGAGGGTTGTTTTGGTGAGGTGAAAAGATATGTCGCCACTAAGGATCTCATGGCAGAAGGTACTGTCGCAGATTTCGAGGTCAAGGCACTCGTGTTATCTCACTCGAATGATGGTAGAAAACAATTCAAAGATGCTTTAAGAAAGATTAAGGATAACAGTCGAAAGTATCCGGCTGAAAGAGAGTTTATAGTTAACCATGAAAGACGTAACAATTTTATTAAGAATCTTGTACACAGTCTGGAAGGCCAGAATAATTTAATTCTCTTTGATCTGGTTGAAAAGCATGGTAAGATTCTTGAGCCTCTCTTAAGAAAGGAAGGCAGAGAATTGCATTTCATTTATGGTAAGACAAAAGGAGACGAACGTGAGAGAATTCGACATCTGGTTGAAAATGATCCTGATAAGAAACATGACATCTTGGCCTCTTATGGAGTATTTAGTACTGGGGTTAATCTGCGTAGGCTTGATAATGTAATCTTTGCGTCAAGCAGTAAATCAGAAATCAAGGTTCTACAAAGTATTGGTAGAACATTGCGAAAGGGTAATGGATCAGACAAGGCAACCTTGTATGATATCACCGACGATTTGAGTGTGGGTTCATTTGAGAATTACACGTTAAAGCATTTTAGACAGCGTATCGACATCTATTCCGCCGAACAATTCAAGTTCAAAATCTACACAATCGACATATAACACAATTAATGGTTGACTTTTAACCCGTAATGGTATAAAATGGCACTCTTAATTTAATATTTGTTTTGGAGGTTGTAATGGCTAAAAACTATGTGAATAATAAGAGTTTGCTCGAAGCTCTCATTAACTATGGAGACGCTTGTAAAGATGCTCAAGAATCGGGTGAACCCAATCCAAAAATTCCAGAATATATCGGCGAGTGTATTTTTCTTATTGCCACACGTTTGGCCACCAAACCAAACTTCTCTGGCTACTCATATAAGGACGATATGATTTCTGACGGAATTGAGAACTGTATTCAGTACATTCACAATTTCAACCCAGAAAAATCTCAGAACCCCTTCGCATATTTCACCCAGATAATTTGGTTCGCCTTTTTGAGACGTATTCAAAAAGAAAAGAAGCAAATGTATATTCGGTTTAAGTCTTCTCAGGCTATGATGACCGAGGCAGAGATTATGGATTCTAGTGATGTACAAGTTCAATTGAGTGACCCACCCGAATACATCGCAGAGTTTATCAAAGACTTCGAAGCCAAAATTAAAAAGTAAGCAGCTATGGAAAAGACAGTAAGTGCGTCTCGACACCTAGCAAAAACACTCACCTGGAGAATAGTAGCTACCACAGATACATTTCTCCTAGCATGGCTAATTACCGGTCAGTTGGAATGGGCTGGAATGATTGCAGGCTTTGAGGTGGCAACAAAAATGATATTATACTACGGACACGAAAGAGTCTGGTACAAATATATCAATTTCGGATTAAAGGATCGTAAATGAAAATTGCAATAGTCACAGACATTCACATTGGTGCCCGTGGTGATAGTAGAATCTTCGCTGATTTTCAACGTAAGTTCTTTTTAGAAGTTTTCTTTCCTTACCTAGATGAACATGGCATTACTACCGTATTCGATCTTGGTGATACGTTCGATCGTCGAAAATATGTAAATTATTTGAGTCTCAAACGAGGCAGAGAATTTCTATTCGATGAATTGGCGAAAAGGAATATTGACTTCCATGCGTTGATTGGTAACCACGATACTTATTATACAAACACGAATGATGTAAATTCAATGAAGCTCTTGCTCTCAGAATACCCATCGTTCAACCTCTATGAAGATAAGGCTCAACATCTTCAGTTAGGCTCTACCAAGTTTCTGATGTTACCTTGGATCAGCAAAGAAAATTCTGAATATAATTTCGATGTTATTGCAAATTCTGATGCAGATGTCGTAATGGCTCATTTAGAAATGAAGGGCTTTGAAATGATGAAAGGCTCGGTGTGTTCTCATGGTCTTGATGTCGGACTCTTTAAAGGCTTTGAAAATGTTTATTCTGGACACTTTCATCACCCATCCCGGTATCAGAACCTAGAATATCTGGGTGCTCCTTATGAAATGACCTGGTCTGATTATGGTGGAAGCAGAGGGTTCCATGTATTCGATACTGAGACTCGTGAAATGGTGAAGGTTGAAAATCCAAATCGCATGTTCCATAAAATTGATTATGATGATGAAGACATGACGATTGAGGATATTGCTAGCCTTGATACATCGATGCTCAAGGATACATATATTAAGGTGATTATTAAGAACCGTACCAACGCGTATCTTTATGATCTCTTTATGAGTAAACTAAACGATGAAGGTGCAGCCGATGTTAAGGCTGTCGATGATGCTTTGAATTTGGAACACGTCGGAGTTGATGAAGTATTAGACGAGACGAAAGACACCAAAGAAATCCTGCATAACTACATCGATTCACTTGAAACCACAATTGATAAAGGCAAAATCAAAGGTACAGTTGATGACCTTTACATAGAGGCATTGAGTCTATAATATGAGAATAAACTTCAAGCGTGTAAGATACAAGAATATACTATCAACGGGTAACACATTCACAACGATTGAAATGTCCAACAGCCCAACTACTCTGATCAGTGGCACAAACGGCAGTGGTAAGTCTACTCTACTAGACGCAATTGTCTTTGGTCTTTACGGCAAGCCATTTCGAAAGATTAACAAACCTCAGCTCATTAATTCTATTAACCAGAAAGGTATGATAGTTGAGATTGAATTCACTGTCGGTGGCAATGAGTATTTCATACGCAGAGGGATCAAACCTGTCGTCTTTGAAATCACAAAGAATGGTGAGTTGATTGACCAAGATGCTGCAAAGAGAGATTACCAGACCTATCTCGAGCAGAACATTCTTGGCATTAATTACAAATCATTCAATCAAATTGTCGTGTTGGGTAGTGCCACATATGTACCTTTTATGGAATTGCCGGCACAACAACGACGTGATATCATTGAGGATCTACTCGATATTCAAGTCTTCAGTACCATGGGTCTTCTTGCAAAGGATAGACTCAACGAGAACAAGAACGCGATTAGTGAAAATGCCTATCAGGTTGATATCATCGAATCTAAGGTTTCATTGACCGAAGATAATAATGCCAAGATTCTTAAGATCCGAGAGACTGAGGTCGAAAAGATCCGTGAGAAGATGAAAGTCAATATCGCTGGTATTGAGGAAAGACAGGAGAATATCGACTCTATTCAGGAATCGATTGAGGCATTATATCTGACTATCGCTGATAAGAAAGATGTCAAGGCTCGAATTGATAAGGCAAACTCTATCAAGCGAGACATGAAGTCTAGCCGAAAAACCTTTGAAAGAGAACTCAAATTCTACCACGATAATGACAACTGTCCGACATGTAAACAAGGCATTGATCACGACTTCAAAGAAAATATCGTGACCGAAAAGACCACTAGGCAAAAAGAGATCGACCAAGGACTCGAAGATATTTCCAAAAAGATTGAGTCTTACCAAGAGCGACTTGATGCTATCGATGTGGTAGAGGAAGAGATTCAGATGCAGAGTTTCGGGTCTTCTGAAATTAAAGCAGAAATTAAGAGCTTCAAAAATGCTCTTATGGGCTTTAAGAAAGAGCTTGAGGATGCAGAACGTGAGGTGGAAGAGGTTGATACATCGACACTGCGAGAGTTCAAAGAGAAACTTGATGTCTATCGACAAGATCGCAAAGAGCTACTTGAAGATCAGTCAACTCTCAGTGTCGTATCTACCATTCTCAAAGATGGTGGCATCAAGAGTCGAATCATCGCTCAATATATTCCAGTGATGAATAAACTCATCAACAAGTATCTGGCTGCGTTTGACCTCTTTGTTGATTTCCAGCTAGATGAAAACTTCAACGAGGTGATTAAATCTCGGTTCCGTGATACGTTCTCGTATGCCTCATTCTCTGAAGGTGAGAAACTTCGAATCACTCTATCGATTATGTTGGCATGGCGATCAGTGGCTAAATTGCGAAACTCAGTATCAACCAATCTTCTGATACTTGACGAAACCCTTGATGGTGCACTTGATGGTGTGGGTATTGAAAACCTTATTGAAACACTACACACGCTAAATAATGATGACAACATCTTTGTAATATCACATCGTGGTGATCAGTTCGCAGAGAAATTTGCTTCTCATGTGAAATTCAAAAAGGTCAAGAACTTTAGTGAGATTGCTGCATGACAAGCATGGTTAAATCGCTCAGAAAAAAAGGCATGAGCTTCGAAGGTCTGAGTAATGACATTGAAGAAATCTATACGCTGTACGTTGAGTTTTTCTACAAAGAACTCTATAAGTGGTATTACACGGTTCAAGAAGGTGACGTGGTGGTAGACGTTGGGTCGTGCATCGGTATGTTTACATGTGAAGCCTTAGACCACGGAGCGAGTAAGGTATATGCTATTGAACCAAATGATACACTACTCCGCACCACAATGTATAATTCATTTTCCCACGTATGCAATAATGCAGAGTCTCCGGTAATACCAATCAATGCATTTATGGGCGAGAATAAGGAGATGGGGTTTGGTGAGTTTGACCCCGATCCTGTACCCACACTATCATTTAAAGATTTCATAAAATGGTATTATATTGAAAAAATTGATTACCTAAAAATTGATTGTGAAGGTGGCGAATATGATATTCTCACCGAGGAAAATTTACCTTGGATTAAAGAGAATGTGAAACACATCGCTGTAGAGGTTCATATGTTAGATGAAGATGGCCCTCGTAAACTCAAACATCTTCGCGAGACCTTCCTCCGTGCATTCGAACCCTGGCAGATAAGATTCTCAGGTGACGGCTTCACAAATAGATTGACAGACGAATTCATTGATAACTTCAAGGTCGGTGATTGGGGTGGCTGTTTTATGGTCTACGTCTGTAATGGCTCCAATGACCAACTAAGATATCGTCCGGTTGATTTTACCTATTGACATTTCACTTCGGTCATGTTATAATGGCATGATTCATTTGACTAAGGTACATTATGGCTTCCTTTTATACATCTGTCGAAAGATTCGGCAACAATATTCTATGGCGTGGTTACGAGAACGGTAAAAGATTCTCGTATCGTGTTCCATTTGCTCCCACATTCTATCTACACACACCTAAGAAAGGTGGTGAATTTCGGTCACTCATTGGCAACAAACAATTGCACGCACAGAAATTTGGTGATATGCGTGATGCCAAAGAGTTCGTAGAGACCTACAAAGATGTTGGCAATATGCAGATCTTTGGTACTACAAACTACACAACACAATTCATACAAGAACAGTACCCTGGTGAGATTGATTTCGATGTCAGTCAGCTCCACATTGTATCATTTGACATTGAGGTTGATATCAGTGATGGTTATCCTGATGTCGAAATTGCTGATAAAGAGATTACGTCAATTGCATTCCACAGTTCTCGCAGTGACAAATATACATTGCTCGGTCGCAAAGACTATGACAAATCTGCCACTATCTCCGGCATTGATCCCGACAATATCAATTTTATAAAATTCAATTCAGAGGTTGAGCTCCTTCAGTACTTCGTAAGATTATGGGCTTCTGACTATCCTGATATTGTCACCGGGTGGAACTGTGAATATTTCGATGTTCAGTATGTTGTTACTCGAATCATTTCTTTGCTTGGTGAAGAAACAGCCAAGAGATTGTCACCTTGGAAACATCTACAAAAGAAATCCAACGAAGTGTTTAACAAGGTTCAGTCTACCTATCGAATATCTGGCATGACTGTGATCGATTACATGGATGCGTTCAAGAAATTTGGTTACAAATATGGACCACAAGAATCCTACAAACTCGACCACATTGCATATTCTGTTCTCGGTAAACAGAAACTAGATTACTCTGCATACGGTAACCTGACCACACTCTACGAAGAGAATCCTCAGCTCTATCTTGACTATAATCTTGTCGATACACAACTGATTTCGGCTCTTGAAGAAGAAACCAACCTCTTGGCTCTGGTGATGGCTGTTGCGTATGGTGGTGGTGTTGATTATAAAGATGCATTTGGCACTGTGGGCATTTGGGAGGCTACAATCTATCGTCGATTATTGAAAGACAATATCGTCCCACCACTCAAGGGCGGACCAGGCCAACCACTTGAAGGTCTGGTTGGTGGTTATGTGAAAAATCCAGTACAAGGCATGCATCCTTGGGTCGTGTCATTTGATTTGAACTCTCTATATCCTCACCTCATGTTGCAATACAATATGTCGCCTGAGACGTGGGTCAGTGATCGTAGAGAATATGTCACACAAGACATGGTACTGAACGATGAATACGTCAACGATGACCCATCGGTCTCTGTTTGTGCGAATGGTGTTTGCTTTGATAATGAAACGGTCGGTATCATTCCCGGTATCATTGATGAATACTACAATAATCGTTCTCTAGTGAAGAAACAGATGCTTGCAGTCGAACAACAGCTTGAGGTTGAAACTGATCCAGCGATCAAACAGAAACTAAAACGTGAGGTCAGCCAATTACACAACTCACAGATGTCGATTAAGATTGCCATGAACAGCCTTTATGGTGCAACTGCCAACAAATATTTCTTATATTATATTTCAGAAATGGCAGAAGCGATCACTACATCTGGTCAGCTCAGTATTCGATATGCCCAGAAATCTGTGAACAAATACATGAACAAGATTCTTGGTACAGAAAACAAAGACTATATTATTTACATTGATACTGATTCAATCTATGTGGACTTTGGTGACCTGATACAAGCATCATTCGGCACAAAAGAGATTGATCGTAAGAAAGGCGAGGAGTTCTTAGACAAGGTCTGCTCCACAAAGATTGAGCAAATCATTGAAAATGGTTACCTAGAACTTCAGAACAAGATGGGTGCATATCGTAATGCAATGGTGATGAAACGTGAGAAGATTTCGGATCGTGCTATCTTTGTTGCCAAGAAACGATATATTCTGAATGTGCTCAACTCCGAAGGTGTCCACTATGAGAAACCCAAGATCAGTGTGACCGGTCTTGAATCAGTCCGATCCTCCACGCCTGAGATTTGCCGAGAGAAAATGAAACAGGCATTTGATGTGATTATGAATGGTACCGAGGCAGACACACAGATCTTCATCAAAGAATTTAGAGACGAATTCAAATCTGTGCCCATCGAAGATATTGCCAAGACTTCCGGTACTGATGATATTGAGAAATACAAGGATCGAGTTACTCTGTTCAAAAAGGGTTGCCCAATTCACGTACGTGGCTCAATACTATATAATGACTACCTAAAGAAGAAAGGACTCAACAAGAAATTCGTGTCAATCAACTCTGGTGATAAGGTCAAACTTGTCTATCTGAAAGTGCCCAATCCTCTTCAGCAGAATGTGATTAGTTTCCCTGGCGTATTGCCAAAGGAAATGGAGTTGACTAAATATATTGACTACGACACACAATTCAGTAAGGTATTCCTCACTCCGATTCAAGGTATCTTAGACGCCCTTGGTTGGTCTGCAGAGAAAATCGACACGATTGAAGATTTCTTTACCTAAAAAATTGTTTGACAACTGTAAAACTTTATGGTATAATATGCCCATTAGAAACAGAGGTACCTCAGCATGAGTACGCTAAAAAATTACACTAAGGACACTTCAGCCGAATATGATGATATGGTTGGCTATGTCGCAGATGAAAACATCACGGATACACTCTCACAATTTCTAGGTGAAGAGCAAGAAGAATATAGACCACCAGTCGCTCGAAAGAAGGTCGATTCTGAGTATCCAGAAGCCTGGCAGACACTGTATGTGAACTTTGAGACAGAACAAGACTATATTGATTTCATGTTGGCAATTGATGAGAAACCCATGCCTAAACTGAAAGATGTTGTCTACAAGGCAGGACGTGAAGACAATGGGATCTTGGATCTATTTTAACTATAAAAGGAACTTAAATGAAAGTATTGATATTCGGATTGCCCGGCTCTGGTAAAAGTTTTCTTGCCAATGAACTCGTGAAACTCTTGGGTGATAAGGTCGCCTGGTTCAACGCAGACAAGGTAAGAGAAGAAGCCAATGACTGGGACTTTTCTGATGAGGGGAGGCTCCGACAGAAAGATCGAATGAACTCTTTATGTGAAGATGCAATCAAAGAAGGCAAAATTGCCATCGCAGATTTTGTGTGCCCATTTGAAAAAGCCAGACTCGACTTCGGTGCAAATTATACCGTATGGGTGAATACAATTCAATCCGGTAGATTCGAAGATACGAATGCTGTGTTCGAAAGACCAATGGCTGCATCATTTGATTATATGGTAACTGACCAACGTGGTAATGAAGATGCTATTAATATCGCTTGGGATTTGAGTGATCGGTTTATTTGGGACAATAAGGCTCCCACCACTCAAATGCTCGGTAGATGGCAACCATGGCATAATGGTCACCAAGCGCTCTTTGATAGAGCAATTGCAAAACATGACCAGGTATATCTAATGATTCGTGATATGCCGGTCGATGACAGTAATCCATTTGACCAGACACAGGTCGTTGAAAACCTTAAACACAAATTGGCTAAATATTGTGGTAAGGTGAAGATAGGTGTTGTGCCTAATATTATGAACATCACTTATGGTAGGGGTGTTGGGTATAAGATTGAACAAGAAGTATTTGACGATGCTACCCATGATATTAGTGCAACAAAAATTCGTGCAAAAATGAGAGAAGAAGGTAAATTATAATGTATCAGCCAGTCGACACGGTAGAGGAATTGCAGAGTGAATGGAAAAATCAGTACGTACAATGGTATGCTGCTGGTATGCCTTCATTCAAGGCTCTGAAAAGAGACGTCTTTAAACAGATTGCTATCAAATTCAAGTCGCAAGAAGATCGACAACACTTCAGTGATCGACTGGATTATAATCTTACCAACAAAACCAATGTCGTGTATTATCCGGCTCGTGGTCGAGAGGTCAATATGGCTAATCGATATGTCGAGCAGGATACGAGCAACCATAACCGATACCCCATTTACATTATCAGTAAAGGTCGGTGGGCAACTAGACATACTGCCCGAACATTAGAAAAGATGGGTGTCCCTTACTACATCGCTGTCGAACCACAAGAATATGACAGATATGTCGAGGCGACTCCACCTGGGTTGGGTACTGTACTGAAACTGCCATTCTCTAACCACGGTAAAGGCTCAGGGCCTGCTCGTAATTGGTGTTGGGAACATTCTCAGGAAAATGGCCATGCACGACATTGGTTGATGGATGATAATATCGATGGGTTCATCCGACTACATAATAACAAGAGGTATCGAGTAGAGAAGGGTTCTGGCATTTTTCGTGCAACCGAAGATCTTGTCGACCGTTATGAAAATGTGGCTCTGGCTTCATTTCAATACAAATTCTTTGTCGTTGATCCTTGCCCATACCAGCCATTCATTTTGAACTCGAGAATGATGTCGTGTATTTTGATTGATAATAATTGTCCACACAAATGGAGAGGCAAGTTTAATGAGGACGTTGATCTCAGCATTCGTGTTCTCAAAGAAGGTTTGTGTACAATGCTCATATATGCATTCGTTCAAGGTAAACTGAGAACTGGTACTGTAAAGGGTGGAAACACGACTGAGGTATATGAAGATTATTCTGGTGAGGGTGAAAATGATCCAGCCTATAATAAGTCGAGAATGCTCAAAGAGATGCACCCAGATTGTGTGACACTTGTCGAAAGATACGGCCGGGTACACCATCACGTTGACCTTGATGCAATTAAGACTAAGGATGGGTTCCCCGCAAGACAAAATGCTTTGATATTAAAGAAAGATGTTCCGATTATTAATAAGGTTGATAACTACGGAATGAGCCTAATACGTAACTATGGTACGGATGAAGAGATCGTAGATCCGAACTTTGAACTTGATGAATTCCCGGCTGGGAGGCCTACAATACATGGATAATATATTGATTACTGGTGGTGCAGGATTTGTTGGTAGTCATCTAGCAGAAAGACTTGTCGCCGAAGGGTTTCATGTTATTTCGCTTGATAATTATTTTACTGGTTCGGAAGATAACCACGTCGATGGTGTGACCTATATCGATGCTTGTACTACTGAATTGACACCCGATATGTTCAATGATATCAGTAGGGTTTATCACCTGGGTGAATACTCTCGGGTTGAACAGTCGTTTATGGATATTGACTTGGTACACAAATACAACATTCAAGGCACGACTCGAGTCTTGGAATGTGTAAGAGACTGGGGCTGTAAACTCATTTATTCTGGTTCGTCGACAAAATTTGCAGATCGTGATGACAAAGATTATGTGATGAGTCCCTATGCCTGGTCGAAGGCCAAGAACACAGAATTGGTCAAAATGTATGCTGAGTGGTTTGGTATTGATTATGCAATTACTTACTTTTATAATGTATATGGACCTCGTGAGATTAAGACCGGTCGGTACTCTACCTTGATTGCAAAATATGCAGATCTCATGTCAACCTCTGGTGTGTTACCAGTCGTGAGCCCCGGTTCTCAGCAGAGAAATTTTACCCATGTGGATGATATTGTTGATGCTCTGTTGATGATTGGTGAACATGGTAGTGGTGATGAGTATGGTATTGGGCACCCTGAGAGATTCACTGTATTCGAGGTCGCTGAAATGTTCGGTGGTGAGATTGATATGCTTCCAGCAAGAAAGGGCAATCGAATGTCTGCTGACGTAATCACTGACAATACCAGAGCCCTTGGTTGGGAACCCAAACGAAATTTAAGAGAATATATCGCAAATAAGTGTTGACAAATTCATTTTCATTTGATATAATGTTATTTCAAATTGATTGAGATTTTTATTATGAATAAAGTTTGTATACCCGTATCCGAACTTCAGAAAACTGGATTCACCGGAGCCCACAAGTTAGAGTGTCAGGAATTCATCGATTCATCTGGTCGACACAAAAACAAAGAACTATTTGATACTACATATCTCACTGAGAAGTATGGTGTAGTCTTTGATAGGATCGAAACAATCTCGTTTGATGATATCGAACCAGAACGCCTTGCAGGCTCTCAAGACTTTCGTGCCCATGCCAATGAGGATCTCTCTGCCATTGCCGAAGATATTCAACGAGATGGTTTTGACCTCCACCTAATCCCACCTGCTGTATTCGAAGAGGGTGGCAAATACTATTACATCAATGGTCGTACACGCCGTGAGATCTTACTAGAGCGTCTTGGTCGACCCATTGAGAATTGTGTCTTTGCCATCTACCACATCATCGACAAAGACAAAGACTGGGGTATTTTTGGTGCTCCATTCAACAACGTTGGTCGACGAACTGCTGGTCTGAACAGTAAGGAGGACAACAAAAAGATTGTTTTAAATAATCTGCCTACAGTCTTCCGATATGCAAAACAGAACCTTGCAGAGTTTGGTAAGAACGCAGAACGAGATAAGAACAAGTACTCTGACATCATGGCTGGTGTGAAAAAGACTTGTAATGAACTCTTGCTCTGGAGTCCAATTCCAGCTGTACTTCGTGAAATCACCACAGCCATTTTTGAGAAGTGTGGTGTGCCATCAAATGTTATCTTTACCTCTGGTGAGGATGGTGTGGTGGATTATGTTCAAAATGAAATAGTTCTGAATGGATCGAATTATACGATTATGGCTAATACAATTGAATTGACTCAATTGATGAAAAAACTTTCACCCGAGGTTCTGGCCAAGCATGAAGGCAAGAAAATCGGTGTTGTCCTCTATCAAAAAGATTACACTACTCGGTACAATACCAAGTTACTCAATGCACTCACATACTGGAGACAGCTTGATGCATATAAGAAGGCTTGGAATGTGACGTTACCCGAGAATGTAGAAATTCTTGGTATCGTGCCTCAGATTCGTGAAGAGAATGAGGTCTTTCCAATGGATCAGCTCATCACACGTGAGAAGGCTGAACAATATCTTGACCTAATTGGTGTCTAAATGAACGAGATGTTTTGTACGACAAGTGTCTTTACAGAATCGGCTACACTGTCTGATTCAATTAAGGAGTCTGCGTTTGAATACTTTGATGAGCTAGAAGAGACAATTTTCTACTCTAAAAAGTTTTTTGAAGATATCGAAAAGAATGGATTGCCAGAGCCAGAGGTTGTGAACCTATTTGAAAAGATTACGAATCTCAGTCAGTCTTTGGTCTATTCATTCATACACAAGGATGATGGGATTGCCTATTTTGGTGAAACTGGTAATGGCAACCAACGTCTTCGTCAACACATGGCTCAAATTGAGACTGGTAAGGCATCGTCTGATTTCATCGAAGGGCTTCTGGCCTATGACGATGACCCAAACAATTGGCAGGCCTGGGTTTGGAGAACACCAAATAAACTTGCGGCCCAGGTATTAGAGAGAATGCTTATTAACTACATACCTACAATGTTCAATTCAGCCGAACATGGTGGAATATAAGTGTTGACATTTGTTGCCAGGTATGTTATAATGGCACATTCTTTAGGAGGATTTAAATTTGAAGCAATGCATTATTGATTTTGAAACTATGGGCATTGATACCAATAACTGTGTGGTTATTGATATGAGTGCTTTTGTGTTTGATTGGAACCGGTTCAGCTCATCCGAGCCCTATGGCTTTGCCGATGTTGCAAATGTGAGAAAGTTTAAGCTTGATGTCAAAGAGCAGGTTACTAAATACAATTTCACAATCGATCCTGATACTGTAAAATTTTGGGAAAAGCAACCTTCAGATGTTCGAAGGAATATTGCTCCTAAAAAGACTGATATTGGTCTTGAGCAATTCGCTGATGATTTTTTGGATTATCTGATACCGCACGGTAAGATTTCCAATTGGTGGTCACGTTCTAATACTTTTGATCCAATTATTCTATGGCGTTTGTTTGAAACTGTAGGTAAGAAACAACAGATTTTGGAATATTTGCCTCATTGGTCTCTGCGTGATACACGAAGTTGGATTGATGCTAAATTAGATTTTCCAAAGAAAAATGGGTTCTGCCCAATTGAAGATGAAGAGTTATGGGCCCAGAATTTCAAGCATCACGATAGTGCTTGGGATGTATTGGCTGATGTGATGAGATTACAACGAATTGACCGCGCTGAAAATCTCGACTAAATATTATGGAGAAGCATATGCACACAGATACAGGTATCGCAAAGTTTAACGGTACTACACACAGAGGAAATTTAAAAATGCCAAAATCTAAATTGGGCCTTGGTATTATAGGCAAAGGTTTTGTTGGTGGGGCAGTCTACGAAGGGTTCAATACCAAAGAGGTTCGTATTAACATCGTCGATCCGGTACACTCTAGCTTGACCTTAGATGATCTAGCCGATATCAATCCAGATGTGATGTTTATTTGTGTTCCCACACCGGTCGGTAGTGGTGGTGCTGTAGATGCTAGTTTGATTTCTACTACTCTGCAGAGACTCGATAAAAACCTATACGAAGGTGTTGTGGTAATCAAGAGTACTGTATCTGCTTCTGTGTTGAATAATTATGTTGAGACATATCCGGGCTTGAATATCGTCTACAATCCAGAATTCTTAACCGAGGCTAATGCCAATGATGATTTCATCAACCCACCCTTTCAAATTTTTGGTGGTGATTGGGATGAGTGTAGCAAGGTAGAAGAAATGTATGTTCGATATAGTAAGGTCAAGCCTGTACCTACATTTAAAATGGATATCAAGGCTGCAAGTTTTCTGAAATATACTGTCAACAGTTGGTTGGCGACAAAGGTTACATTCTTCAATGAACTGAGGCTTCTCTACGATACATACAATATGGAAACGCCATGGGAAGAGTTCGTCGGAGTATTGGCTCACGAACCACGAATCGGTGCATCACATATGAATGTACCCGGGCCAGATGGTCAATTTGGTTTCGGTGGAAATTGTTTCCCGAAAGATACACGGGCATTTGTAGAAGAATCCCGAAATTCTTCTATGCTGACCCTACTAAATGCTGCAATTCAACTTAACAATTCAATGAGACAAAACGTCCAACTAGAAGAGGTGAAAAGATAATTATGGATGCAATGGATGCGATTCTACTCGACGCGTTAGAGAGGCACTACGAAGGACAGATTGCCTATCATAGGGCAAACATTAATGTGTACCTTAAGAACTCTGTGGGTATTGGTGAACACCCAGACATAATGGAAGCATTATCTAGCTCTATGTCTAAACTGGCAGAAGCTGACGAAGGCCTAGAAACACTTCGCAAATACTTTCGATAATAAAGGCTATAAATTATGGAATTAAAAATCAGTACCGAAGATCTTAGACAATACAGTCTCTTCGTGGGTACTCCGATGTATGGTGGTAACTGTTCCGGTCTCTTTACTAAGTCGTGTACAGATCTTTCTTTGGTTTGTGGTGCTCATGGAATCCCGCTCAGGTTTTATTACCTATTCAATGAAAGTTTGGTTCAAAGGGCTCGTAATTATGTCGTCGATGAATTTCTTCGCTCTGATTGCACCCATCTATTATTCATTGATTCGGATATTGGTTTTCAGGCAAGAGATGTTCTCGCGATGCTAGGCATTCAAGGATCAGATCCCGAAAAATACAATATCGTGACCGGTCCATACCCCAAGAAAACCATTGCATGGGAAAAAGTCTCTAAGGCTGCAAAACAAGGATTTGGTGACGAAGATCCGTTTCAGTTAAATCAATTCACCTCAGACTTTGCAATTAATCCTGTAAAGGGTTCACAAAACATGAAATTGTCCGAACCCATTGAGGTCGCAGAGGCTGGAACTGGTTTCATGCTCATTCCACGAGAGGTGCTTGAAAAGTACCGAGACGCATACCCAGAACTATCTTATAGACCTGATCATGTTCGAACAGATAACTTTGATGGTACTCGTGATATCACAGCTTTCTTTGATTGTGTGATTGATCCAGATACCAGACGTTATCTTTCGGAAGACTATTTCTTTTGTAAAATGGCACGAAAGGCTGGTATCTCAGTTTGGATGTGCCCATGGATGCAACTGAATCATGTTGGCTCTTATATCTTCCAAGGTAATATGGCTGCAATTAGTCGCATTGGTGCATCAGCCACTGCAGACAAAAGCTCCAGTCGAAAGAATTACAAAAAGAAGAAAAAGGGTTGACATTTAACGTGTTCTGTTATATAATGACAACACAAAATTGAAAGAGGAAATCTTTGTTATGAAATTTAGTGAACGTACACTTACCATTCTTAAGAGTTTTGCAGGTATCAACAAGTCAATTCTTATGAAAGAAGGGTCTGTGCTTAAAACCATCACCCCCGAAAAAACCTTGATTGCCATCGCAAATATCCCCGATGAGATCCCCTCAGAGGCCTGTATTTACGATATGTCAAGATTTTTATCGATTTTAAGCCTTTATGAAGATCCCGATGTGGAGTTTCATGATAAATACTTTATTATCTCAGAGGGTCGTCGGCGTACGAAGTACATATATGCTGACATCTCTATGATTCACACTCCGCCTGAAAAAGAGATTTCGATCCCTACTGCAGACGTTGTTGTTGATGTAAAATGGGATGATCTACAGTCCGTACTGAAGGCAGCAGGTGTTCTTCAGTTTAGTGAGGTTGCATTTGTTGGCGATGGTGGCAAATGTTATCTCAAGGCAATCGACAGTACTACCGATAATGCTGACGACTATGATGTCGAGATTGGTGAGACTGACGATACGTTTAAGATTATTATTAAAACTGATAACCTTAAACTGCTACCTCAAGACTACCGGGTTACGCTTTGCAGCAAAGGTATCTCAGAGTTTAGAGGCAAGGATGTCACATATTTTGTGGCAATTGATTCTAAGTCGACTTATAACAAAGGATGAAACACATGAATGATCAACAACAGCAACAAGAACAGGTAACTATCCAATTGGGTGATATTGCTACACTGGTACAGGTTATCGATGTAGTATCTCAACGTGGTGGTTTCCAAGGCCAAGAACTGGCCGGTGTTGGAATGCTCCGTAACAAACTCGAGATGTTCGTACGTCAGAACAGCCCCGAGCAAGAAGGTGATGCGCAATCCGCAGGTGCCGCTCCAGTAGATGTGGACGTTCCACCCGAAGGTCCTCTCGCTGACAAACTGGTTGGATAACAATCGGTTTTGATAGGGGGACTTCGGTCCCTCTTTTCTTTTTTATTATGTTTTTATTTGATGAAGGTTTTATATTATGTCCGTTGATGCTAAATCAAACGAAGTGTTATGGGTTGAGAAATATCGACCCCAGGTAATTGATGATACCATCTTACCCGAAAAAATGAAACAGTCTTTTCGCAAATTTGTAAAAGACGAAAATGTCCCTAATCTTCTACTAACAGGTGGACCCGGTGTTGGAAAAACTACAATCGCCAAGGCTATGCTTGATGAGCTTGGTTGCGATTATGTCGTTAAAAATGGCTCACTCAACGTCAATATTGACACACTACGATACGAAATATCAACGTTTGCCTCCTCCGTTTCCCTCGCAGGTGGTCGGAAATATGTTATATTCGACGAGGCGGACTACCTCAACGCTTCATCTGTCCAACCCGCCCTCCGTAATTTTATAGAAGAATATTCTTCTAACTGTGGGTTTATCTTTACCTGCAATTTCAAAAATCGTATCATCTCTCCCCTCCGCTCTCGACTTTCTGAGATAGACTTCTCTATCGAACAATCTGAGCGTCCCCAACTTGCCATGCAATTCTTCAAAAGAGTCAATACCATTCTTCAACAAGAGAATGTTGACTTCGATAAGAATGTGGTTGCCAAGGTTATTGAAAAACACTTTCCTGATTTTCGACGTGTCTTGACTGAACTTCAATCATACGCTGCTTCTGGTAAGATCGACGAGGGTATCTTTGTCAATCTGAAACAAGAATCTATTGATGAACTCTTTGCTCTTTTGAAGGCAAAAGATTTTACCAATATGCGTAAATGGGTTGGTAATAACTCTGACCAAGACATGAATGAAATGTTTCGTCGAGTCTACGATGCAGCTACCGATCGTGTCGAATTCAGATCATTGCCCGGGTTTTGTGTGACACTTGCTGACTACATGTACAAGGCAAATTTTGTTGCTGACCTCGAGGTCAATATGGTCGCTTTCCTCACTGAGGTGATGATTGAGAGTGAATACAAATAATGCCACTGATTGACCCATACCACGTTTCAAAAGAAAAGGCTGCAGAACGCAAAGAGATTTGTAAATCTTGTGAATCTTATTTGAAATTGACGGATCAGTGCAAAGAGTGTTGGTGTTTTGTTACTCTTAAAACAAAATTCAAACCACACTTAGGTGGCAAATGCCCAAAAGGGAAATGGTAATGCTTAGAAAGAAAGTTGAATGTTTTAACTGTCACGAAATTGTAAAGGCTAAGACAGCCTTCACTATCAAATTAAATACCTTAGAAGGTGCCCACGAAGTTAAAATGTGTGAACCTTGTGCAATGCAGTTTGATGAGCTAATGAAAGAAATAGAAGAGATTAAAAATGACTCTGCCTTGTGAGGATATGAATCATGGCTAAAGATTACAACCCGTTTGATTTTATGAATGCAGCTTCTTTCTCTAAGGCCAATCTTATTGGCGATGATGAGAACCCAGAAATGACTGAGAAGCTATATGCTGCCTATATTGTGAATAGAGGCTTTGCTAATTTTGACGATACTATTCTACACGCGAATGAAATGAATATGAGACCAGATTTGTTTGCAGCCGCGCAGTTTGATTATTATCGTGGTGCTCTTCGTAAACGAAAGAGATTTTCCAAATGGCCAAAGGCCGATAAAAATGAGGATCTTGATGCTATTCAGACTGTATACCAATGCAACAGAACGATTGCTAAGTTATATCTGAAAGCCTTATCGAAAGATGATCTAAAAACGCTACATGATCGCCTACAGGTGGGTGGAGTCGGTAAATGATAAATAGACAAAATGGGTTTATACCATTGACGACACTACTAACAATTATTATAAAGGTGACTTTTAATCATGGACAACGAGGATATTTTTAGAGGCGTGGGTATAGAAGTTCGACTACCGACTGAAGATAGCTTCCTTAAGATCAAAGAGACTCTTACCCGTATCGGGATCTCGTCTCGTAAAGAAAAGAAGCTGTACCAATCATGTCATATCTTACACAAGAAGGGTAGATACTCTATTCTGCACTTCAAAGAGTTGTTTATCTTAGACGGTAAGCATAATACATTCACAGAGGAAGATCAGGCGAGACGAAACACAATCGTTAATCTACTCGAAGAATGGGAACTACTTGAAATAGTAGACAAAGAAAAAACCAAAGAGCCAGTTGCTGGACTCAATCAGATTAAGATTATCTCTTATAAAGATAAAGGTGACTGGGAGCTTGCTGTAAAGTATAACATTGGCAAAAAGTGAGTTGATTATGAATGTATTTAAGGTGAATGAGCATGCTGAGATTCCGCAGTTTGCTACAAAAGGTTCGGCATGTTTTGATGTGAGGGCATGTCTACAAAATGGCCAGTATTTAAAATCTTACAACAACTGGAATAAAGAACAAAAGATTCTCGTGAAGGGAGTTGGTGGTGCATCGAATGCATTCCAGCTTCCACCGGGAGTACGATGCTTGGTACCTACCGGATTAATTTTTGACATTCCGTGGAAACACGTGTTGAAACTATACATTCGCTCAAGCGTTGCACTAAAGAAAGGTTTGATTCTTTCTAATGGCACAGGCATTATCGATTGTGATTATGTCAACGAGTGCTTTATGATGGTATCGAACGTGACTGATAGTTTGGTAACAATCGAACACGGTGAGAGATTAGCTCAAGCCATGCTCGAAGAAACCATTTCGTACGACATATCCCCAACAGAAAAACAACCAATACAAAAGACTGACCGTATAGGTGGTCTTGGAAGTACTGGCATTTAGTATAAATAAGTTTCGTAAGATGCCGATAGGGTCTTACTTAATCGATGGGTACAACCATCACTACAATTAAACTCTTGCTTATTATAAGGAGAAACTTATGACTGGTTTAAACATTAACCATTTGACCCCCTTCACTGTAGGTTTTGATAGAATGATTGATCGACTCGAAACGATGTCCGATCACATGAATCGAAATAATACAGGATTCCCGCCCTACAACATTCGTAGACAAGATGACGATTTCTTTATCGATCTGGCACTTGCTGGACTTGATAAGGATGACGTTGAGATAGAAGTAGCACATGGCAATCTAACTGTTCGTTCCACATGGGATGAGCAAGGTGATTACTTCAATGGTGGTGGAGATATGCTTCACCGTGGGATTTCTTTCCGAAAATTCACTCGTAACTTTTCTGTTGCAGAAGATATTGAGGTGAGAGATGCTCAATTTGTCAATGGTCTTTTAACAATTCACTTGGAACGTGTCATTCCAGATGAGAAAAAGCCCAAGAAGATCAAAATTAATGGTGACAAAACACTCTTAACTGAGTAGTATTTGCAATTTTATCATGGAGATATAATATGTTTTTAAGTGGACGACGTGTACCTTCTATCACATTTCAAACTCGTGTACGAGATGAATCTATCGGTGGTGATAACCCTTATCGCTGGTCGACGCTCTCAACAAACGACATTTGTAATGGAAAAAGAGTCGTGATCTTTTCTTTGCCGGGTGCTTTTACCCCTACGTGCTCTACCTTTCAGGTTCCAGGTTTTGAAGAAAACTATGATCTGATTCGTGAGCTTGGTGTTGACGAGGTCTATTGTGCTTCGGTTAACGACTCATTTGTAATGAATAAATGGGCAAAAGATCAAGGTGTTGAAAAGATAAAAATGATTCCTGACGGAACAGGAACATTTACTCGACAGATGGGTATGCTTGTCGACAAGTCAAATCTTGGATTTGGTATGAGATCGTGGCGATATGCCATGGTAGTGAAAGGCGGTGTAATTGAAAGGTTCTTTGAAGAGCCTGGTATGAGAGATAATGCGACTGATGATCCTTATGGAGAAACTGCTCCACAGGTGATTATTGACTATTTGAAATTATACAGCTATTAAGAAAATTGGCTAGTTTGGGGGAGCTTCGGCTCCCCTTTTTTTATCCACCCAATCCTGTACCCGAGCCACCTACAGGTCCTAGAAATGGCACACTTACAGTAGTTTGTGAGTTAGAACCACCATTATAGGTTGTCGTTGGACCTACCACATTATTAACTGTCTGCATCATTATGGGTGTCTGATTGGCCGTAGATGCCCCTGTGACACTACTGATTATATCATTAACGGATCGAGTAAGACCCAGATCCCTTGCCATCTGGTCTGCAACTCTTTTGCGTTCAGCGGGTGGAGTTTCAATACTACTTAATGTTCTTTGAATAGCTTCCGGATCTGCACCAGCTTCTATTGCTGTCTGGATTGTTTGATTTTGTTGCCCTTGTAGTCTCAAAATTTCATCTAGACGTTCTTTATCGAACTTAGCCTTTGCCCTCATATAGGCTTCATCACTCTCGTCTCTTCCTCTAGGATTCGGACTTACTCTTTTAGCTCTAAATTCTTTCTCTGTCAATTCATCAATTTCTGCCTGAATTTGTCTTGCAGATGTTTGGGCTGCCTCTGTTGCAGCTTTCTGAATTGCTGCCTTTTCTGCATCTACGATATCTCTCTGAGCCTGAATCGCATCATTTCCAAGTCCAATATTTTCAAGCTGGGCCTCGGTGAGATTCTTAGATAATTCTTCACGCTTTTTAGTCATCGCGATCAATTTATCTTCTGCATCTGTTTTGATGCGCTCTACTTCTTCAAGCGCGTCTTCCATTCTATTCGTGATAGCACCTTCATCATAAAGATCATCGCGTATAACGTCTACAATCTTTTCACCAATACCAATTGCTGCACCAATTCCTGCACCAACAAGAGCACCTTTTACTCCAAACATCGATCCGATCGTAGCATATTTTAATACTGTCCCACCAAAATCTATGGCATCGTACTTCTTATTTGCAATTTCAGTCGGTGTCATACCCATAATATTGCCACGAATATAATCACCAATTTTTGGCATTAGTGCAGATAGGGCATATGTAGCAAGGCCAGCTACTGTAAAACTCTTCAAACCTGGCCTTTGAAATTTCATTTTCTTGTCTTTATCAGGACCATCTCCACCCGGAGCAACAGTACCAGGCGTTCCAGCTCTGGCCTTTCTTACCTCATTGACCAAATATCCTGCAGTTGCCGCTTCAATTAAAGATGGTCCTAATTTGGCTAAAGCACCAATACCAAGACCTGCAACTGCTGCAGCCCCCGCTGCCTTTGCCAGTGCCTCTAGGTTTTCTGGTTTTAATGCATTTTCTAATTGGGTAAGAATCAGTGGTGTCTTTTCTGCAATTAGATTCATCGACTCGGAAATCTTCTTCCAGCCAGTGTCTTTAATGGCAAGTACCATTCTATCCAAACCACCATCGGTTTTCGAATTCAGATATCCATATCCTATTGCGAGAGCACCGACAGCTAAAAGACCACCACCAAGTATTTTGAGACCACCAAGACCACTTAACTTCTTAAAGAGACCATCGCCTTTGGCCTTATCCTTTTCTGACGCCAAATCATTCTTAAGCTTCTGTGTCTCTACCTTATCGCGTAAGGCTTTTAATTCTGCAGATTCAGAATCTTGTTCCAAATCATCAAACGCTCGTTGTCGTGCAGCCTGTTCTCTTTCTCTCTCTGCAATATCTGCCTGAGCACCCATTGATGCTCTCATTGTCTCCGTTTGCGAAGTGATATTGTTTGAGATAGTATTAAAGATGCCTTCAAATTTTGACAATTCAACCTTCACAGATCGAATTGAATTTGAGCCGGTATTCCTTAAAAGTTTACCTTCTGCTTGGAGCCTTTCGACGATGGCTTGTGTTTCAGCCGATAATTCAGCCATTTAATTCGTTCTCCATAAAACAATTACTAGTCTTAGGGTAGTTATCACTGAGAAGTATGCTTTCAGCCCATTCTAGTTCTTGTATGAGTCTATTGTACCATTGAGAATCATAGTCATCATTATTAGGATTGTCTCGTTCAATTTTCAACATTGAAATACGCATCTTAAGGTACTCTTTCTTCGCGTTGGTCTTTTTCATCTTACGAGTTTCTCGTTCGAGCAGGGCCAACTTGGTACCGTGTGGATTTTCGAATTTCTGATCAAGTTTCATTAGGTCTCCTTCTGCTTCTCAATGTAGTTAATTAACATTTGAAAATATAAATCCCTTTCGTAAGGAATCATCCCTTCAATATCCGATATCGAATATTTATGATGCTGTGCCAAGGCGAACACCATTTGATAAAAATCGCCAAGACTAATATGGCACAGCATTAGGAAAAAAAACTGCGCATACCCTCCACAACGAATGTCTTTTCATTTCCTTCTTTGTTCTTATATTTCATCTCGTGACGTAATTTAGGCATCGTCTCAAAAAATAATTGAACACCCTTAATTACCTCACCTGGCATTTCTTCCATAAATGTATCAATTTCTTCTTGCGTATATTCACTAAAATCGTGAATCTCATCTTCTGAAGCAACCTTTTCCAAACAAGCAACCATGATATAATAATTCACAAGTGGGTCTTTTGGGTTTAACTTAATAATCTGTGCAAACTCATCAATGGTCGGATACTTTAAAAACAAAACATATTCATCATTGACCCTTACCTCATTCGTGTGGCGATCATCCTTTGTCACCTTTACTGCTGTAATGTCAAGATCTAATACTACCGTTTCTTCTGTATCGGGATCAGTGATTGTAAACGATACGTTATTATCTACTGACCTAGATCGTAATTGTAAAAGCACATATTCTAGGTCAAACATTGCCAGATTAGAAACGTCATATTCAATCAAGCAATTATTTACTATCTGTCTTGCTGCAAGCAATTCTTGTTCTGGATCTTCTGATTCTTGCGCAACCAGTAGAATCTTTTCTTCCTTAACCGTAAATGGTCTATATTTTATTTTCTTGCCAGTTGATGGCAACTCCATTTCAGAAATCGGTAAGTCGATTTTTGGCAAAGCCATAATATACTCCTAATAATTTAAATTCCTAGCGTATTGCTAATATTATCAAATGAATCTGTAACCCTTGTCACTCTGTTTACAGCATCTTGAATTGATGTTGGTTTTCCACCCCTAGTTGTTTGTCTTACGACATCTGCAAATCCTGCCACAGCACCAAGAATATCAAGTAGGCCAGTACCGCGATTTAAACGAGATGTGGGCGATCCAGACTTTTCACCAGAGTATTCGATTCTCTTATAATTGAACGAGACTGGTAGCGTGAGATAGCTGTCGTTGTTTTCCCACGATAGGTCGAGGTCACCGACAATGGTTGGATAGCACTTATCTAAAATGACCTCATAATATTTGTTTGAAAAGCTTTCTGTACTGTAATGTCTGACAGTCACACGACAAGCATATTCATCACGATAGCCTATCTCAAAGGGTAATTTATTATCGATCTGAGCAAATGGTCCACCCTTTGTGCCATAGTTCATGACATTCTGTGCCCATTGGTGAAAGAATGACAATACCTGGTGATCTGAATCACACATAAAAATAGTCTCAAGTGGTCTTGCTGAGATGCCCGTTGGCATCGCTGTGGGCAATTGACCTACCTGGGCATTTTCTGCTGTGGCGAAAACGATACCGGGCATGTTTACTGTCTTACAAAAGAATGAAAATTCTCGAGTTCCAAAGGCTCTGTTTGTACCTATGGAACCATCCTTATATGGAGTGACTGTAACCTCAAAGAGGGAAGAACGAGCCGGCCCACCGAATCGATTCATTGCTGATTTGAATTGAGTAATGTCGAACGGCATTTTTATCCCCTGATAATTTTTCTTGAGTCGGCATAGACTTTCTGTTTCGATGCCCCGACAAATTTGGCCATTGGTAAGAATAAGGCAATGTCCCATTCGCTGGGACTAATATAAGCGAACCTAGATCGCATCTGAGAATTTAAATAGTGTTTGATACAAGGTTTAAATTCTTTAAATTTTGCCGCGCTGTTTAATAACTCGTATGATATTTGTAATCTTGTTGTTTCATCATACTTTTTATTTGTAAGTGTTCCGTACAACGCATCCATTAACCTTGCACGAAGTATTGGTGGTAGATAATGCACATTAATGCCCATAAAACCACCCTTTGCTTTATTTATTGGGAAAATGAGTGGGAATCTATCCCAGTAAGGTAGTTTATCTTTATGCTTGGCATCATATTCGAATAGGTACATATTGCCCATTCTTGGTGTACCAGTCATTGTGCTTTTTGATTGCTTAAGAACATTCTCACCGGTAACACCACTCTTAGCACCAGACTTGGCCATAGCCTTCGCCTGATTTCGGTACCACTCTCTTGCCTTGGCAGTACGAGCTGGTACATTACCTGCACGAATACCTTTTGCTAGAACCTGATCAAAAATCTGTGCCAATTTATACCCCTAATTCCTTTTCCGTCATGATGATAAAGTCCCAGCCTCTATCAGCACAATAATTTCTTGCGGCCTTCCATTTTGCATCATTGATGCCCCATGTCTTGACCTCGTTTAAATATCGTCGCGATACTCTACCAGTTTTTGTTGCGTTTTTCTTCCTTGGGTCTGGTGGAAGCGTTTGTTTATATGGCTTTATTTCAATCATCGTAGTTCCCTTAGAGCCATCTTTTCTTTTTGCATGTACAATCACATCTGGAAAGTATCTATGTATTCTACTATCGATTGGTGACCTATAAGGTACGATCACTTCTTCAGATTGCCACCAAATTACATCTGGATTGACATCTACGTGCCTAAAAAACTTAAATTCCCACAAAGATCTATAAATAATAGTGGTAGGATCTCCCTTGTACTTTTGTGGATTTTTAGGTCTAAATTTCCCACTATACGCCATTGTGTCTCTCTTCGCATTTTCATATAAATAAACTGATAGGTAGCTATTGTATTTATTCAAAACAGGTGGTTATAAATGGCCAAATTTAATCGTCCTCAGTTAGCAGAGAGGCAGAAGAAAAAGAACTCTTTGCTTTCCTTTCCGAGCACACCATATCCACACGGCATTTTACTCTTATTCAAAGAATACGATTATGCACAAACCACCGGGTCTGGGTCTTATTCCACGCTCACAAGTGGCATTTACCAAAGTTTAAAGCAAGATTCTGGACCTGACGTTGTCAATAATCAATCAGTTGAATTGCCTTTCCCCAAACAGTTATCAGATCAGAATGGTATCAAGGTAAATGGGTTTGAAAGAAGTTTTGCAGCAGAAAGACTTTCATCGTTTGCTTCTAGTGCATTAGGTGGTACAATTGCTGGTGCTGGTACTGCTGCGGCTGGTGCTGTTAAAGATGCGGCTAGTGCAGGTGGAAGCGTACTCAGTAAATTAAAGAATATTGGTGAAAATATAAACGCCAATCCCGACCAGGTCAAAAAAGACCTAATGAGTACATTGAATATGAGTGGCCAGAATGTCTCTCAAATTCTCTCATACCTGATGCAAAATTATTCGGGTGACATCGGTCGTGCAATGAGTGCAGCCGGTGGCGCGGCAATCAACCCAAATGAGACACTTGCATTTGAAGGTGTCGATTTAAAAAGCTATACAATGCAATGGGATCTATTTCCAGAAAATGAACAAGATTCTGAAGGCATTAAGAATATCATAACACTCATTCGACAGAATATATTGCCTTCGTATGGTAGTATTGATGGTCTCGGTGATGTGAATAGAGCTCTACTTAATTACCCATCGGTTGTTTTTATTGAACTTCTTGGTGTTGACCCTTCGCATTGGCAACGATTCAAGCCTTGCATGATTTCAAATCTAACTGTAGATTATGGCGGTGGTGGTCAAATGGCTGTTTTAAAGGGTGGTAAACCCGTAGCAGTCACACTCAGTATCACGTTTAATGAATTGAGTATTCACACTAAGGAAGATTACCCAGACACAGTACAAACAGAGCCACAGACCGAGGCAGAACCTTCAGGTGAGAACCAAGAGAACACAGGATAAGACATGACCAAATACTTTGCTCCATTTCCAACGATCAATTATCAAGGTAGATTGGTAAAAGATATCACGCGAAGAAATAATTTCATGCGAAGTATTTCTAATAACCCGTATCTTTTCTTGCCATACACCGTAAAAGAAGGTGAACGACCCGAAGACATTGCGTTGTTTTATTACGGTTCGACAGATTACGTTTGGTTGGTCTATCTCGCTAATAACATTCTCGACCCCTATCATGCTTGGCCGATGGACGAATTTACATTCAATAATTACATCATTGACAAATACGAAGAGAAATCGGGGTTGACTGGTGATGATGTCGTCGCATGGACACAGAGTGATAATGATGAAAATATCGTGTACTATGTACGGGAGGTCAACTAATGTTAGGATATAAGCAACTCATTGAAACACTCGATAACCCGTATCCTGCTGTGTTAAAGAAGGA
>CERI01115663.1_pt1 | contig 42463 bp, 37 predicted proteins | sample 350261 | NCBI WGS metagenome assembly CERI01 (sample SAMEA2620979, study PRJEB7988) | marine metagenome | isolation source: saline water (ENVO:00002010), including
TTCGGGCTCAGGTTCAGGTTCGGGCTCAAGGTTCAGGTTCGGGCTCAGGTTCCGGCATAGGTTCCGGCTCCGGTTCAGGCTCAGGTTCCGGTTCAGGCTCCGGCATCGGTTCGGGTTCAGGTTCCGGTTCGGGTTCAGGTTCCGGTTCGGGTTCAGGTTCCGGCTCTGGTGGAGAAGTGTATGATAAATCTAAGTTATTTCCTGTAGTTACTATATTACTAGTGGTATCATTAATAGTGTAACCCATATCTTTCAAAATACCCGTTGTCATTGGAGTGATATAAGTATTTTCTCCCAACCAACCAGTCATAATTTCGTTTGGTATTCTTGGATAAATTACACCATTAACAGTTATAACGGCTTCATCTTCCTCAAAATGAACGTTTTGTGTTCCTGAACCTCCATCATCTTCAAGTATTACATGTGATATGTCTTGGATAGAGTAGCCATTTGCTTCTAATACTTGTTTATATCCAGCAATTGTTTCAGGACCAACCCAAACGTTATTTGTATTATCCCCATCATTAATTATAGTAGGGTAGTTATTATTACTAGGGTCTATATAATAATCACTGTCTGTATCTATAATACCAAGTATGTGTAAAAATTCATGAATAAGTACAATTAAAGAAACTTTCGCGCTACTATCATTTAAGGTATAAGAAAAGCTTTCATTGTAATAATAGTTAACAGTAATATTTCCTCCTGTTATTATACCCTCATCGTAAGTTCTGCTAGCACTGCCAAGTGTATTATCGCCAGTCGAATAAGCGGAAACATTAATAGTTAAAGTAGTCTGAGTACTTTTATTACCTATCAAAAAGGAGTTTATGATAGATTTAGAATTACTTATGTCTTCATTAAGTGAGGCATCATCATTCGTGTTAACAAATGCGTATATATCGGGCTCGGGCTCGGGCTCGGGCTCGGGCTCAGGTTCGGGTTCGGGTTCCGGCTCGGGTTGTGGTTCAAGTTCCAGTCCGGGCTCAGTACCGCCGCTATAAACTAACGCGTATTTACCTCCCATATAGTCATAATTGTAACTATAATAACTAACACTTCCAAAATTACCCAAAACATTTATAACAATTGTACCATAATAAAAATCATAACTACTGTTGCCGTTTTCATTATCTTCTTGAACATTAGTGTACAATAGACATAAATCAGCTGTAGATATATCTACATCACTATTATCAGTGCTATTACCAGTTATGTTATAAAATAAATGTCCTGAATTATCTAATTGTAAATCTGAAGGTATTGTAACCGTAAAAGAATTATCAATAAGTTCGTTTGATACTCCATTATAATGAAGTTCAAAAGAAACATCTTCGTTCATGCATATATCTACAAATTGATATGATCGTCCCCGCATAAATTTGAATTCACCATTTACTAAAGAAATGCTATTATTATTATTGTCTGTAAATTCAAAATAATCCCCAGAAGAATCAGGTACAACAGAGCCTCCACTAATATTTATAATAATTGGACTATCATCATATACACTATACTGTATTAAATCGCTTATGTCGGAATTTAATATTGCGAATGGATAACTTTGTGATATATCGTGTATATAATAAGTCCCGCCAGTATAACTTTCGGTTGTCATCGCATATTGTTTACAAGAATACGATACATCATTATTAAAAATGTAATACAAACTTGTATTTGAAACATCGTTATATATTGTAGCAGACGCGTTTTCTGATAAATATTCTATAGGATTACCTGTACCGCCATTTGCACTGTTATCTGTTATAAAAGTATTTGAACTTCCCGCATAATAATATTCATCCGCCGTTTTGAAAGATATATTATCTATTGTTATAGAATAGCTATTATCTAGATTATAAGACATATCTGTTATGTCATCATCATTTAAAGGATATATTCGTATTGTATTCGTACCATTTCCAAATATATTTTCCACATCATTATTATCTGTTAGATCTAAATAATTTAGAATTATATTAGTAGATAGGTCAGTAAGAATAATTCGACCATTATCAGAAGTATCGATAAATACGTTTTTATCAAATACCATTGATACAGGATGATTTGTATACACTGGACTAGTGTCACTATTTGGTATAAAATATTGTAATCGAGGACTAATATCCGGCATTGTTTTAATAATATAATTATTCAATGAACTATCTGTTATATTAAATGGAACATTACTACTATCAACAATACTATTTTCATTAAATACTACATTATAACAAGTATCATAAGATAAATTGCTATAATATATAGACAAAGAATTATCAACTGCCTGATAAGAAGTATATGGTATACTATTAGTAGTATTATTTATTTCTACAAAATTTATAGGTTTTTCGTAAATACTTACATTAGATTCATCAATTGTTACATATTCATCAAACCCAAAAATTAATTCGCCATATATTTGTTGCAAATTATTATTCTCTTCAGTATAAGATTCAGGAGTGATACTAATCAAAGACGCGTCGTGAATGTCTTCAGTATCAAAGTTAATTAATAATTGTGCCGAAAGATCATTATATCCTCCATTTATATTCGCATAAGTCAACACTTCACTAGATACTCCTACGGAATAAATATTTGTAAACAAATTTTCATCAAATATAATATCATAATTACTATTAAATTCTAAACTATTTTCTTGATATTGAGTAAAACCAGTGTTAAGTGTTACAAAACTATTATTATTGTTATTAGTACATGTGAAATCTCCTCCGCTATATGATGCATCAATCGTGTTATTTGTAACATTATAAAAATAAAGATAACCATCATTATTAATATCAAGCGGATTATCAAAACTAATATCTATTGAACTTAATAATATATAATAAGTGTCATTGCTTTCAGGATAAATTGTAATACTAGTTATCTCACTTTTCAAATTTATGTTAGAATTTATTGTAGATTTAATAATACCTTTATTAAAATCAATATTGTAATTATCGCTATCACTTGAATAATATAATGTAGTGGTAGCGCGACTTGGATAGTAAACTATTGTATTATCGGCTGAAGTAAAATTATTTTGGATAAGATCAGAATTAGTAATAGGTGATCCATTTTCAATAATACCAAATAAATAATTACTATTATCGTAACCATGTGAAAATATAACAAGATCTCCAACACAAAAATTCAATTCAGGATTTTCTATTGTATTGTCTAATGTACCATTTCTGTCTGATCCATCAAATTTGAAACATCTATAAGGCTGACTATTAATATTATTATATTCTTCATAGAGATACACTGTAATGTGAAAAGTCAATTCTACGTTTGAAGTGTCGGTTTGTAATCTAGGATAATAATTACTTACACCATAATGTTGAATTGCGTAGCCAATAGAATTTTCATCATTGCTGTTATTATTCGTACTAAATATAAGCTTTCTGAAACCTCCCATAAAATCATTATTGTTACTGTAAATACTTATTTCGCCGAAATCACCAATAACTGTTAAATTTATGTTTCCATAATAAAAATCATACACATTGCCATCAGGCGCAAGTTGTGTAGATTTATATTCAAAATATCCATCATAAGAGATTAAATGTTCAAGATTTTTATTCAAAAATGCAATAGGATATTCAGAAGGTACATCCATTAAGACGAATTCTCCTTTATTGATCCCATATTTTACATCAGTGCCATAATCACCACATATTCCATCAAATACAATATTATCATTGATAAAACTAACATCAATATAAGAAGAACATTGATATAACGTAGTATATTGATAATTAAGATCTATTATGTTATCATTATTTGTAAAAGTACCATATGTGGTAATCAATTTACCACTGGCATCAGTCTCATACCAATCAGCAAATTCTTCGCTCATCATATCTGTAAAAGATATATTGTCGTCATTGTATTTAAATACGTCTTTTCCTCCACAATACCCGTGATAATAATCATATACAGATACATAATTGAAATTGCCATATACTTGTATTTTAACATAATCATAATAAAAATCATACACATTTTCATCGGGACCTAATCTAGTTAGTTTTTTATTAGAATTACCGGTATATGTTATATATGTATTTTTGCCATCAAGCTGATTAATTATTGCAATAGGATGATCTTCGGGAATATTTTTGATAATATATTCTCCTTTATAAAGAGCATAACATACATTTAAACTTGGATCGGTGCCTTCGTGATAATTAAATGCCATTGTGTATGATACATCAACTATATCACTACTTGCTTCATTAAAATATATATTTGTGAAAGGATCGAGTGATGTCAAATCTGTTGAATAAGTATCATCATAAAAAGTCATTGTTTCATAGCTTAGATCAAGTTCGCTAAATTTTGTAGAAGAATAACTTGTAAAGGTTTCATCAAAAATAAATATATGTTCTAATGTATTAATCCCATATTTGAAAGAATACAAAGAACAAGTTTCAAAATTTCCGGTTACTTTTACAAAAAGTTCTTCTGTAGTATCAAAAAAATTATAATTTCCATCTTGAGAACTATCACTATCTACAGATGTCAAATTAATTGTTTCATAATTATTATTAACAGACTCTATATCATTGACGACTTTTATATATTTGTTTTTAATTATTCCGCCTGAAGTAGTACCTTTATTTAATAATGTTAATTTATTGTATATCATCAATGCGCGTTTATCAAAAATTATTTTATAATATCCATAACCCAATCCATATTTATTAGTTGTACCATATTGTGTATTCCAGTACAAAGATGTATATTTATTCCCTCTGTTAGTGGTAGAATCATATGTGTTTTGATTATTACTAAAATCAATATATGTTGTTTCATCTATAAAAAAATGTTTTATCCCTTTGTTATTAATAATAGACAAATATGTAGTATTACTTAAATAATTATAAGTTTCTTTATTTACATCAAAAGTGTCAAATTCATTTTCTGTATTTAATATTATATATCTGTGAATATAACCAAATTGTAAAAAAGAATCATAAATATTGGTTTGATTTTTATCGTATAAATAAATTTTAGGTGAGAGAGTGCCTTCATCAGGAATATACACTAGATATGATCCGGATTCTCCCGGCGTCCCGATATAATTAATTTCACTTACCTCAGAATTATAATCTTTGTCAAATCTAGAAAAAGACAAAAGATATCCTTTGTTTGTAGGATCTTCTAAATTAAACAAGTATTTTTGACCTTTTATGAGTTTAAAATAATCATTAAAATTTTTAATTACTAATATATTATCATATACATAACAATAAAATTCAAATGAAGGATTTGAAAGTAATTCTGCTTCATATTCGTTTTTTTCGGCTTCTCTATCTGCGTCGGTTTTTTCATATATTCCTAAATTTTTTTTTTCTTGAACAGTTAAATTATTAATAATATTATTAAACATTTCTTGATATTCCGCTTTTTTGTTATCATTATATTCTGATCGAATGATACGATTTAAATTGCTTTTATATAAATTATATCCAAGTGCCATTAAAATTTTTTTATTTTTTGTTTCATTCAATTCACGTATAACAGAATATACATGCGATTGATAAGATGTAGAACCTGACAATTTTCTGGCCGCAGTAGTTTTGTATAAAGCCATTAATAAATTAATATATACATTTAAAAAAAATTGAATAATATAACTATCTTATATTATAATATTAATTATGGCTGATTTGAAGGCAACTTATAAAAAGAAAAGTGATAAAGAGCATATATTAGATAATCCTGATACATATATTGGTTCTATAGAAAATGTAGATCAACAAATGTTTGTCTTTAAAGATAATGCTATATCAGATGTATTAATAAATTACAATCCTGGATTATTCAAGCTGTTTGATGAAGGAATTGTGAATTGTCGTGATCATTATATTCGCATGCAAAACAAGGAAAACAATAATAAAAATGAAAAAGTTACGCAAATAAACATAATAATTGAAAATAATGAGATTACGATGTTCAATAATGGTAATGGTATAGACATAGAAAAGCATCCTGAATATGTAAATGAAAAAGGTGAGTCAATATGGATTCCGGAATTAATATTTGCACATCTTCGTACATCAACAAACTATAATAAATCAGAAAAAAAGATAACAGGAGGTAAAAATGGCTTTGGTTTTAAACTAGTTTTAATTTGGTCTAAATCTGGAACGATTGAGACCGTTGATCATAATAGAGGTTTAAAATATATTCAAAAATTTGAAGACAATTTGAATATAATTCATCCGCCATCAATTACAAAATGTAAAAGTAAACCATATACAAAGGTTACTTTTTGCCCAGATTATTCAAGATTGAAGTTGTCTGGATTATCGGTTGATATGATTTCGGTTCTTCAGAGGCGAGTGTATGATATTGCCGGAATTACGCCCAAAAGAGTAAAAGTAAAATTCAATAATAATATAGTTGGTATAAATGATTTTCAGTCTTATATTAAAATGTATTTGACTGATGATATGAAGAAGAAATTTGTTTATGAAAATGTGAATGATAGGTGGTGTTATGGTGTATGTATGAGCGAAGAATACAAACAAGTGTCTTTTGTGAATGGAATATACACAAGTAAAGGAGGAAAACATGTAGAATATGTTTTAAATCAAATTACAAAAAAGATGTGTACTTATATTAAGCAAAAAAAGAAAATAGAAGTCAAGCCATCAATTATAAAAGAGCAATTATTTATATTTGTGAACGCGTCAATAGAAAATCCTAGTTTTGATAGCCAAACGAAGGATTATTTGAATACAAGTGTATCAAAATTTGGGTCAACTTGCGAAGTATCAAATAACGTGATAGATAAGTTGGCTAAAATGGGAATAATGAATGCTTCTTGCGCTTTATCAGACATAAAGGAGCAAAAAAATGCAAAAAAGACGGATGGTCAAAAGAGTAAAAATATTCGTGGAATTCCTAAACTCGTTGATGCAAATTATGCGGGCACAACTAAATCAAAAGATACTATGTTAATTTTGTGCGAGGGAGATTCAGCGAAAGCCGGTATTATATCTGGATTATCAACCACAGATAGGAATTTTATAGGCGTCTATCCGATGAAAGGAAAAATATTTAATGTGCGCGGTGAAACGCAAAAGAGAATAAATGATTGTAAAGAAATAAATGATATTAAGAAAATTATCGGATTAGAGACCGGAAAAGAATACAAAAATGCTGACAAATTAAGATATTCAAAGTTGTTATTTATGACAGATCAAGATTTGGATGGAAGTCATATAAAGGGATTATGTATTAATTTCATATCTTATTTGTGGCCTTCTTTGTTAAAGGTACCAAATTTTATAGGTTTTATGAATACTCCAATCTTGAAGGCGTCAAAATTGAATAAGGTAATATGTTTTTATAATAATGGAGAATATGAAAACTGGAAAAAAGAAAATAATGACGGAAAGGGTTACAAAATTAAGTATTACAAGGGTTTAGGTACGAGCACAGGTAAAGAGTTTAAAGAATATTTCAAAGAAAAGCGAATTGTATATTTTGATTTTACAAATGAAGATTATGGCCTAATAGATAACATATTTAATAAACAAAAAGCGGATCATAGAAAGAATTGGTTGAGTAATTATGATCGCGAGAATCATTTGGATATAAATAGTGAAAAGATTACTTATAATGATTTTATAGACAAAGAATTGATTCATTTTTCGAAATATGATTGTGATAGGTCAATCCCAAATTTGATGGACGGATTGAAGATTTCGCAAAGAAAAATTATTTATAGCGCATTTAAGAGAAAATTGTATAGTGAAATGAAGGTTGCGCAATTTAGCGGATATGTGTCAGAGCATTCCGGATATCATCACGGAGAGGCTAGTTTAAATGGAGCAATCATTAATATGGCACAAGATTTTGTAGGTTCTAATAATATAAATTTATTGTCGCCAAATGGTCAATTTGGTACTAGATTACAGGGCGGAAAAGATCATGCATCAGAGAGATATATTTTCACAAAGTTGACAAAAAATACTCGTTTGATATTTAGACCGGAAGATGATCCAATCTTGAAATATTTAGATGATGATGGGTTATCTGTAGAACCAATATATTATGTTCCAATAATACCAATGATATTGATAAATGGTAGTATTGGTATAGGTACTGGGTTTGCCACAAATATTCCGTGTTTTAATCCAATGGATATTATTGTATATATAGAAAATACATTAAAAGAAGATGATGCAAAGCCTACAATTATTCCATATTACAATAATTTCAAGGGGAATATAGAGCAAATTGAAGATTACAAATATATTACGACAGGAAATATAAAGGTAAATAATAATAAATTGATAATAAGTGAGTTGCCGATTGGTTTATGGAATGGTCCTTATTTATTATTTTTGGAAAAATGTATTGATGAAAAGAAATTTGATATTAAAGATTATAAGGACTTATCAACTGACAAGTCAATTCATTTAGAATTAGCATTTGGTAATGATACAGACTTGACTAATAAGGTTTCATTGCATAATTTGTGCCATAAACTTAAGCTAACATCAAATATAACATTATCAAATATGTATTTGTTTAATAAAGATGAACAATTGATACATTATGGTAGTGTATATGAAATTATAGATGAATTTATGAATACGAGATTAGAGTATTATAATATAAGAAAAGATTATCAATTGAGTCAATTGAATGATGATTTGAAGTTATATTCAAATAAATATAAATTTATAATGGAATTATTAGAAGATACAATTGATTTGCGAAGAAAGAAATCAGCGGAGATCGTAGAATTACTAAGTGAACACGAATACGATAAACACGAGAACAGTTATAGTTATTTAGTGAAGATGCCAATGGAATCAGTGAATGAAGAAAATGTGAATAGATTAAAAAGTTTATATGAGAATACTAAATTAAATATAGAACTTTTAGAAAAAAAGACAATTCAAGAAACGTATTTAGAAGAATTAATTGAATTAAAAGAAAGTCTTTAGTTCTAATGTTTTGTTAATATTTTCGTTTTGTATGTATTCAGGTCTTTGAATTGGATCAGGAATACTAGAAATATCTTTTTTATATTTTAAGTAAGAAGTGAGTTCTCCGTATACATTTGGTATTACATATTCAAGTACTTTTTTATTTAGTTCCTCAATTTGTTGAGTAATATTATCCGGTTGATGCATACTATGTTGTAAGTACATAGATCTCATAATCATTTTTAATTCATCATAATTTTGATAATCTATTTTTTGTTTTGTCATTTCAAAAATTTTCGCTCTAATAGAATTTTGTATAATTTGAATATTTTCTTTAGAAAAATAACAAACAGATAATTGTGTTTGTTCGATCATATATTGCGTTGCATTATAATAATTTGTTTTTTCATTTTTTGCGATTTTATCATACATAAAAATTGGCGTACCATTTTCATTTGGATCTAAATCAATTCTACCAGAAGATTTCTTATCTTTTAAATCATCTGGAAGTTTATAACAATCTTCTAGATTATTTTCAAAATAGTTATTCATATTATATTATATACAATATATATAATATTTAATAAATAATATGGAATTCTATAAAACAGTTTCTATTGTAGCAATATGCATATTAATGATTTCGTTAGCGGTTATGGCTACTCTATTGATAGCCGGTTCTAAAAATGTACAATTTCCTCCATATATGGCTCCTTGTCCGGATTATTATAAAAATAGTAAAAACGAAAAAGGACAAATTGTTTGTGAAGATGAACAGAATATTAGTAATGGAACATCAAATTGTGTAGCAAAAAAATTTAATCATCAAAAATTTAAAATGCCTGGTATGGGTCCTACAAGCGGAGCATGTAAAAAAAAAAAGTGGGCTAATAGATGTGGCGTGGACTGGGATGGAATAACAAATAATAGCGATGTTTGTTACAAAGTTAATGAAGATAAATAAAAGACAATATAAATATAAAATAAATATTAATTTATGGAAAATTTAGATAAATGCAATAGTTTGTATATTGTTGGAAACACTTGTACAGGAAAAACGACTAAAGTATTAGAATATTTAAAAGAAAACGAGTATGAATATACATACACTTCTTTAAATATAATAAAAAATGAAAGTGGATTTGAATTATTATTAAACAGTAATAATATTATAAATATATTTAAGAATAAAAATATTCAAAAAGTTATTGTAATTGACAATATAGATTATTTACAGAATTCGGAAAAAAAATTATTAAATATTATTATTAAATATTTAAAAAATGTTAAAAAAAATAAAGTAGCAATTACTAAAAAAATTATTTTTGTAGGAATTAATAATTATGATAAAAAAGTAATAGAATTAATGAATTTAGTAGATAATGTGGTGAAGTTTGATAAACAAATAACAACAAATGCAGTAGATAAAAATACCAAAGAAACTGTATATGAATTATTGAATAATAAAGATTACGATTGTAATCAGATTGCAGAGAAAACCATAATTTCTTTAATATATCACGAAAATATGATATATTGTAAAAATTTAGATTATATTTTTTATGAAAATTTTTTAAAACTGTTTTCTGTAGGCGATTATTATGATAGAATATCTTTTCAAAAACAATTATGGCAATTTAATGAAATTACATTTTATTTGAAAGTGATTGAAAACTATACAAAATATAACGAATTAAACATAACTCATAAAAATAAAAATATTATTTTTACAAAAGTATTGACAAAATATAGTAATGAATATTCAAATCTAAATTTTGTAATTGATCATTGCAATAAATTAAATTGTCAGAAATTAGAATTAATAGAAAAAATAAATAACAAAGACATATTATCATTAAATAGCGATGTTCGGTTGTGTAAAAATTTGCTTTAATCAACCAAATGTGCTTTCTCCTGCATACGTTAGATATAAAAATCCATCAACGTCTTTCATATCCTCATATAATGATGACATTAGTGATGAATGCATAGGTATTGTATTGTTTACAAAAACAAATATTGCAAATTCGGGAGCTAATTTCATTCTTTTACGAAGAACGTATATAAATTGAGTCAATGTTAAATCATATGGTACTAAAAATTTTGTTTTGTCTAGATCTAATATATTAGAATTCTCTTTTTTTTCAACAATTACAGGTATTCTATCAGGATATTTCTTACGAATATTAGTAGATTCTTTTATTCTATTTTCTAACAAATGTTTATTCTTAAAATAATTTAATCCTTTAAGTGACATTAATATTACATATTATTTTTTTTAATTTGTTCTTTTAAAACGAAATTTTCTTCTTTTAATTTATTCATTTCATTCATTAGTTTATTTATATTATCTCTTAACATAATTGTTTCATCAGTTTTCATTTTCATATATTGCTTGCATTCTTTTATAGTCAAATCGCGAACTTTCCCGTCAGGAGTATTTACTATAATACCTGATGGAGAATTTTCTCTCTTATTTAATTGGTCCTTTATTTGCTCATCTCTAATTTTTTCTCGTCTATCAATTTCTTTTAAAACTTTTGGTTTATTTTTTACATTTCCTGGTTCATAATCTTTTAATAAATCATTAATCTCAGAATGATAAAAACCATGAATATTTTTATCTTTTATAAATTGTTTTACAGTCAAAGAAGATTCTTTTACAAATTTATTATTTTTGTTTAATAATTTTTTTTTATCAAAAGTGTTTTGTTCGTGAGAAACAACTAATATTGTTTTGAATGTATCGAATTGGACAAAAGGAACCGTGTAATTTTTTAAAAAATGTTTTTCTTCTGCTAAAACCGCATCGTTCTCATAAGATGTATCTTTCAATAATTTTCGTTTAAACGAAAAAGTTCCTGCAGTCGCATGATTTGGTCCATATGGACCAAATTTATACATTTTATTCAAAACATTAAACCATAAATATAATTCGCTTGCTCCTCCACATAATACTTCTTTATTTTGTGTTAATTTGCTTACACTATGACTTACTCGTTCAGGAGGATAATAATCATCGTCGTCCATATAAACAATAATATCTTCGTCGCCTTTGAATGTACATTTTTGATGCATTAAATTCCTTTTTTTACCTAAATCCATTTTTTCATTTTCATAGTGATAAACAATTTTCATATTTTTCAATAATTCTTGTGTGTCTGGATTTTCTAAAATATCTTCTATTTTGTCTGTACCATCATCAATAATAACCCATTCTATTTTTTCGTGTGGATAATCTTGACTATATATACATTGTATAAGCCCTTTAAAAAATGGTCTTCTATTAAAAGTTGGTGTGCATATAGATACATTTGGCAAATTATTTTTTTGCTTATTTTTATTTTTTTGCTTATGTTTTTGTTTATTTTTGCCCATATAAGTATAAAATTATTTATATTTAATATCTTTTTATCTTAATTATTTTCATTATTCGTTTCAACATTACATTTTAATCTATTAAAATATTTTACTGTTGGGCCTATTGTCATCTCGACCAATGTAAATAACAATATAAATATAGTATACACCGCGATTGCAATCATCCTAGTTTTTTTAGATCCATATTTATACCTGTCCTTTATTTTGTATAAAATAATAAAAATAAAGATATACTTAATTATCTTTTTATAATTCATAATTCCGCATAAACTACTGTTCATATATTTTATACTATCAAATGTCATTCCATTTGCAATGCTCGAACTAGAAATAAATGTAGAAATAAATGGTATTATAAACGGTATTAATGTAAATAATGTTAATATAGCTAATAAAATAAGACCGAATAATTTTGCCATATTGAACGGTCCAGTATCACCAGAGGGTTCACACGGGGCACTAGCTTGACCTTTGCCTTTACCTTTCCCTCCTTTCCCTTCGAACCCTTCCTGACCTTTGCCTTTGCCCTTACCCTTACCCTTACCTTTCCTTTTCCCCTTACCTTTTCCTTTACCTCTTATAAAACTAGAAACTACTCTAAATACTTTTTTCATTTCATTTACAATCTTTTTCAATAATTCAGGAAATACAGAACTCAATAATAGAAGAAAATATATAATTAATGCTAATATACTATAAATTATTCCAATAAAACTAACAAGTTTAGTTGTTAATAGAGAAGTATAACTCATATAATTTAAATAGCCAACCATACTATTAAATAAAGTCATTGGATAAATAATAACTGCCAATATCAAGAAAACAGTAATAAACGGAGCTAATAAAATTGATAATAATTCTATGACAACCATATTCATGTTATTATCGTCAATAGATGAAAAATAATTATTAATAAATCTTTTCATTATTTTAACACCTAATTTTACATTAGACTTGAATAAATTAAATATAAACAAAGTAACAATTATAAATAAAATATAATGGTCAGAAGAAGTAATAGACCCTCCGATTCCATTATGTATTCCACCTATAAATTCATTTATATTTTGTATATTATATAATAATATATACGTGATCAATGAATAAATTGTTAATTCATTTTTACATTTTTCTTTATGTTGTCTCATAAACATTGAAGCATACTTATTTATTTTTTGCTTTTTTTCTATGTCAGTTTCTCCATAAATACCCTTTAAAATATCTTTTTGAGCTTTTATATATTTGTTATTTTTCACTGCTGAATTCATATTATTTGTTTCTTTATTCATTTCATCATCAGTTGCATTTAATGATCCAAATAATTCTGTGGCAACTTTCATTGCATTATCAATCGCGGTTTCTTTTCTCACCATTTTAAAATCTATATTTGAGCATAATTCGTTTATTTTTTGATTATCTTTATCATTAGCAGTGCCATCAGGATTTACGGTAATTGATACATTATTAAAAACCGGTTCAACTTCTGTATCATAATCAACATTTAAAATAGATAATAAATTATTTTGTTCTGATTTATTCATTTCGTAAAATACAAACGGATGTTTTTCTCTATTACTTGGATATAAAAAGCAACTGTTCATAAAACTTCTAATTCTTAAATGAGCAACAATTAATATTGTAAAAAAGAATAATATTAACTCTTTTGATACTTCTAATAAATCTTTTATTCCTCTACCTGTAAGTAATTCTATATATTGTCTAAGCGTAGATGATTTTTTCATAGTTTCTTGTGGATTTGAAAATACTTTTTTTTTCATAACTTCAAATTCTTTTGCAAATTTTGATGCAATTTCAATATGATTTGAGTCAAATTCTTTAAATTTAATGTGATTTTTAATAAGAAGTGCATTTGTCTTAAAAATATTTTGATCAAAATTTATAGTACCAGATTTCATATCATCCGATATACTTTCTAATGCATTATCAAAATCTTCTGTAGTTATTTTAACATTAACATCTTTAAAATGGTTTTTTATAAAACCATAGGTTTCATTAAAATCATTTTCATCAAAATCAATTTCAGTACTCATTTAAACTATACAATTATTTTTTTATAATTCTATCTAGCAAATAATAATCCTGCATTACCAGACATAAATCTTAATACATTATATCTCTCTTCAAATAAATGCATATTATAAGTATACATATACATAGATTCGTCTTTAGTCACTCCTATAATATCCCCATTTTCATCACATAGTGTTAAAAATTCATATGACGGATCTATTTGAGGTTCTATTGTAGTAATTTCAAATTCTATATTTTTAAATCTACTTAAATTAATTGCTCCAGAAGGTTGTAAATAATCAGTAGTATTTAAACAAAAATTATAATTATACAAACCACAATCATTACTAACCCTAGATGCTTTATATGGTTCTATGTAGGTTAATATTTCAGGCATTAAATCATTTTCTCTATATTTTCCGTCAATAACAATTGAAAAATTTTTAAGTATATATTTTGTATTGGTTGAAGAAAATACTGGCGTTATGCTATAACCGGTCATTATATTATCAGGCTCAATTCCAGGATTAATAGATAAATTATTACCCCAAGTTGGATTATATTCTAATCCAGTTGTACCAGATAACAACTTATATGGTACAAAAATAGTTTCCCAATTTGTGTAATTAGACCATTCATTACGCAAATATGCATCACTTCTACATAAATACCATAACCAAGAAGAGACAAGTGCATTTGTATTTAATTTAATTTTTTTTGTGCCAATAATATTATGATAAACATCAGATTTTACGTCTTTTAATAAATATTTTTGTTCTTTTTCTGCTAATACAAGTGTTTCTTCTTTTGATAAAAAACAATAATTTGCAATTAAATGTGCATCAATATTCCAAGTATTTGTCTTGTCTGTATAATCATCTTCTTCTAGAGTGATTGTAGGCGGTGGTTGTAAAAATCTATACATAGAATAAATTTCATCTGTAAAATTTGGCTGAATTCTTTTAGTCAAATTTTCTAATTTTGTATTATTATCAATACTACTAGATTGTTCTGCACTATATCTAATAAGAGTATTTGTAGTAAATATTTCTTTTATAGGCCTTAATTCTACTTCAATTGTTAATTCACTATATTGTAAACAAAGTAAAGGAAATGCTAATTTTGAACTATTCATAAACCATTCATTTAGCGGTATAACAAGATTGCATTCTTTAATAGAAGGTTCTTGTCCATCTAAATCTTCACTTTTATATGCATTTGGATATTGATCCGGAGTTCTTATATCATATAATTGAGGTTCTGTCAATTGATTTTTTTCTCCTATCATTAAATCAAATAATTTTTTTTTATCTTCTGGAAAATCTCGTTCTGCGATACATTTTATATATTCGCCTGGATATTCTTGTATTATCTGTGATCCAATAATAATTCTAACGTTTTTTATAATTGAAGTTCCAATATTATGAATCCATTTAAATTCATATGGCTTCCATATATCATCTTCATATTCTGGAGGATATATAGGACTCCATATATTTGGCAAATGTAAACAAAGGTAAGTATCTAATAATAATTCGGCGTGTCTTGGAATTTTGAATTTATATGTAGTATCACTATTTAAATCTAGTTCTGTTGAACCTTCATAATCTAACCTAAATTTTTGTGTTCCAAAATTAGTATGTTTTAAGTAAGTACTTTTAAAAAATGTTTTAGTCGGATTTCCATGAATTATAATGTTTTGATTTCCATATGCTATAATATTTAATAATCCTCCAGGCATTTATAATAAAAATATAAATTTATTTTTAATTTATAGTTATAATTTAAATAAAGATGTCTAGTTTTATTGAATATTTAAAATCTAAATTTGAAGACCCTGTCATAATTTTTCAGATCTTTGTTGTAGTTATTATTTTATCCACAATGATGTACAGTATATATCTTATACAAAATAGACAAAACACTAATAACACTAAATATAATGATAATTCAAAAAAAATATCGGGAGATTCATACAATTTTAATGAATTAAAAAATATGAATTATTTTAAAAGTGGACCTAACAATCAATATGACTGCAAATTAAAAGATTTTTATATAAAAACTGCATATAATTGTTTTTGTATAGGCGATTTTAAAAACGATTATGTAGATGTAAACGCAATAAAATATTGCAATAAATATCATTTAAGAGCATTAGATATGCAAATTTTTTCAATAGACGGAAATCCGGTTATATCCGCAAATTATGATAACTCAATATATTACAAACAATTATTAAATTATATTACTCTTAACGAAGGACTAAATACAATAACAGAAGTATTTTTAGAGCAAGGTAATTTAAACGACGATCCTCTATTTTTAAATTTAAGAATAAATTATGGTAAAAAATCCAGTGAAGATAATACTTTATCATTCAAAGAAAATATGATCGCATTTTATAATAAAATTCACGATAATTTGATTAACGCAATCGGCCCAACTAGATTCTTCTCTTTATATCAACGAAAATATAATTCAAATTATGACAATGACCGAAATGAAATTGTTCCAAATATTAAATTTAAATATATTAAACGAAAAGTATTCATTTTTGTAACAATCGTATATGGTTCTTCTCTAGAAGATAGTTATGTTCTAGAAAGCAAATTAAATGATTTAGTAGATTTATATAGCAATGATGGAGGAATAACACAATACAGATTTGATGATTTAGATGATAATACGTCATCATTGTCCAATATATATACTAATAATATGTCTATTTGTTTGCCCCAATTATTTAATGATAAAAGTTCAAATTTTGATTTTGTTGTCCCTTTTTCTAAAGGGATTCAGTTTGTAGCAATGAACTTTCAAACAAATGATACTTATTTAAAATACTATGACTCATTTTTTAAAAATCAAATTGGGTCTTCTAGTACGGAAAATGTATATAGTCCTTATATAAAAAAAATAGACAAGATGTTGAATTTTGACGAAGTTATTATTAATGATTATTCATCTTTATTACCAAATTATACATATAAATTAGGTTTACTTAAAGATGATAATACTGGCGATATAAGTTATTGTGTAGATATTTCATATATATACGACGCTTCTATTAATTTCCTTAAGTGTAACGATACCAGTGATAATTTTACAAATTACAATTTGTTCAAATTTGAACCAACCGAAAATGAAAATTATTATTATATGAAAACATTTGTAGACAAAAAATACTGTTCAATAAGTGGAGAAAATGGTATTATTTGTGATAAAGTAAACACAAATGGTGCTGAAAAATTCAAATTTACACAATCCGGATTAGATACTTATTATATCCAAAATGAAGATTTAAGTTACTGCAGCGGATTTTCTGATTCAGACGGTAATAATATTTATCCAGATATATGCTGTAATATAGATGCTGCTACCGCAAATTTTAGTGATGATATTTCAATTAATTTTCAAATAGAACGTTATCAATTTTAATTTCTTTATATATTTTAATGAATGTAGATTATTTAAAAAAATCTATTGAAATAAATGAAATAGTACAAAAAAAAGACCAGAAAAAAAAATTAATAAAAGACAAAACATTAAATATTGTAAAAAAATTTATGATAGATAAACAATTAATTTGTTACGGAGGAACAGCTATTAATGATCTTTTACCAAAAGAAGAACAGTTTTACAATTATGACGTTGATATACCAGATTATGATTTTTTTTCTCCAAATGCAATAGAAGATGCAAAAGAATTATGTGATATATTCTCAAAAGAAAACGTGTATAGCGTTGAAAGTAAAAGTGCATTTGTATATGGGACTTATAAGGTCTATGTAAACTATGTTGCTATTGCTGATATAACACAAATAGACAAAAAATTTTATGAAGAACTTTTAAAAACTGCAAAAAAAAAAGAAAAAGTTTTATATGTTTCTCCAAATTTTCTGAAAATGAGCTTACATCAAGAATTAGCAAGACCGCTTGGAAGCATAGATAGATGGGAAAAAATATATTCAAGATTAACTACATTTAATAATATTTATCCTGTTACAATATTATCAAAGCATAAAATGAAACATTATTATATAAATGATCATAAAATAAATACAAATGATGTAAAAATACAAGAAATATATAATAATTTATTTAAATATTTCAAAACAAATAAATTTGTATTTTGTAATTTTGATATAGTTATACGAAACTTTTATAAATATATTAAATTCAAACCCAAAAAAAAAGACAAATACAAGGATATATTTATAATATATACTGAACATTTAGACAAAACAATAAAAGAGTTAAAAGAAAAATATGATGTAAAAATAGACAAAATTAATACAATATATAAATTTGTAGACAATTATGCAATTATATATTATAATGATGTATTGATTGGTATATTATTTAAAACAAATTCTTGCTTATCATATAATACAATAAAATATGAAAAACAACAAATTAATATTGGTAACATAGATACAATATTAAATTTATATTTCACTTTGATTTTAATAGACAATCCGATAAATAATGAAATAGTATTAGAATTAATACATAAGCTTCAATATCTTCTTACAAATTATGGAGATATAATAAGTAAATATGATAATTTTGATAAACTACCAGAACCATTGAAACGATTTAATTTGCCGTGTTATGGTGAACAAGATTCTAGACAAGATATATTGAAAAAAAGAAACGAAAAATACAAAAAATACAAAAATAAAAAAACTTCAAAGAAATACAAACAATGGTTTTTTAAATATTCTCCAAAAATTAAAAAAAAGACAAGGAAAATACCAAATAATAAATAAAAATATTATTTAGCGATTTTAACACCCCCCCCCAACACAATATTAAATATATATGTTATATATATTTAATGGTATTAAACAATTATGATATAATTATTGTTGGATGTGGATTATCAGGTATTGTTATTGCAGAAAAATTTTCACTTTTACAAAATAAAAAAATTTTAATTATAGATAAAAGAAATCATATTGGTGGAAATTGCTATGATTATTATGATGAAAAAACCAATATTTTAATGAATAAATATGGAGCTCATTTATTTCATACAAATGATGAAAAAGTTTTTGAATATATTAATAAGTTTTGTAAATGGAAAAAATGGGAACATAAAGTATTAGGGTTGATTGATGGTAAACATTTGCCTATTCCTCCTAATATAACCACTGTTAATGAAATATTTGACTTAGATATTAAAAGTAAAGAAGAAATGGATAAATGGTTATCAGAAAATCAAGTAAAATATGAAACTGTTACAAATGGCGAGGAAATGGCAAAGTCTAGAGTGGGAGAGGAATTATATGAAAAAATTTTTAAACATTATACATATAAACAATGGAAAAAATATCCAAATGAATTAGCACCAGAAGTATTGGCTAGAATACCTGTTAGAAATACTTTTGATGATAGATATTTTTCAGATAAATATCAAGTTTTACCCGAAAAAGGTTATACTGCCTTTTTTCAATCAATTTTAGATAAACACAAACATAATATTGATGTGAAACTTAATTGTGATTTTTTTGATATTAAAGATCAAATAACGAAAGACCATATTGTTATCTATACAGGTCCGATAGATGCTTATTTCGCCGATAAAGGTCTTCCCAAATTGGAGTATAGAAGTATAGACTTTCATATTGAGCGTAAGATGAATACAGACTTTTATCAACCATATTCAGTTGTTAATTATCCGAGTGCTGACACACCTTATACTCGTTGTGTTGAGTATAAACATTTTTTGAAACAAGAATCTGAACATACCGTTTATGTAAAAGAAACTACTACTGATAGAGGGGAACCTTATTATCCGGTACTAAATGATAAAAATAAAGAGTTGTATGAAAAATATCAAAAAATGGCTGAAGAAGAAGGAGAGAATATTCATTTTATTGGAAGATTAGCTTCTTACAAATATTTTAATATGGATCAAGCTATTAAGAATTCCCTGGATTATTATGAAAAACATTTTTGACAAAAAAATCTCAATTTGTAATAGAAAGACGTCATACTGCTATGAATCATATTAACGCATTGTCTAAATCTGAATAATCTCTATATTAATTCCTAATTTGGCTATTAATTCAATATCATTCTTATAATCATTTATATAATATATTTTACAGATGCCTGCTTGTATCAAATATTTAATACAATGAATGCAAGGAAAATGTGTAATATATGCAACAGAATTTTCACAATTTATTCCTCTTTTTGCACAGTCTATAATTGCATTTTGTTCTGCGTGAATTGTGGCAATTTCATGATTATCTACAACTACCGATGTGTGAGGATGCCCGCTAATAAACCCATTGTATCCTTGAGATATAATTCTATTTTCTTTCACTAAAATACACCCAACTTTTAATCGTTTACATGGCGAGCGTTCGCTAGTACATATAACAATTTTTTTAAAGTATTCATTCCAAGATGGTCTTGTTTGAGCAGTCATATTAATTATTTAATTATTAATTTTTAAATAATTTATGATAAATTAATTGAGGTTAAATCAATAAACCTGTTGAACAGATATAATACTAATACAAAAGTAATAGAATAAAAAAAACTGCCAATATAACTAGTTCCTCCAGTTTCAGTTTTTAAAAAGTTTCCAAAGATTTGTGTTAAAATGTTTATAATATATTTTTTAAATTTTATATCAATAAAAATAAAAAATAAAACACCTGCTAATAAAATAATTTTGTTTTCTAGAGAAAATATATTTGAGGCTACGGGCTTTTTTTTGTCTTTGTCTTTCCTTGATGTATCTTGGCCCAATTGTTCGTCTTCAAAATTAACTCTTTTTTGATTATTATTATAGATTGGTATTTTATTATCAATTGTTATATTTGATTCAGGTCTGTCTATTTTTTCTACAGCTTCTGATTGAGATAAGGGCGGAGTTATATTTTGTTTTATTGGTAATGTATTAATATTTGTGGTTTTTTCCATTATAATATAATATGAGTAGTTAAATATTATATTACAAACTTATTATAAATATATTTTTTCCTTATTTTTATCACATTCTATAAAATCTTCTGTAACTTCATAACATTTTCCATTTACATTTACTATTTTTATTTCACTAAAATCCGGCGCTTTATATACAACACAAGATCTAGAGTCGCAACTCATTTTAAATAACCCTGCTACACCTAATCCCAGTAAAATTGAAAATATCATTATTCCATTTTTTGTATCTAAAAGTTTAGTAAAACTTTTCATAATATATATTCATTATATTAATATTTTGCTCCAACTTTTATATACTCTTTTTTGTTTGCTGGACAAGGAATTTCTTTTAAATTATATTTAAAACAATTATCGCTTTTGTCTACATACATTTTTTTATCTAAATTCAGAGGAGTTGGGTAGACAACAATATTTTGCTTATAATCATCTGTTATATATACATAAAATACTCCTATTGAAAAACTAAGTAAAAAAACTTTAAAATTAATATATTTATGAATCATATATATATTAATTTTATTTTATTTAAAATTGATAATATTATTAAATAAATTGTTAACAAATTTACATGTCTAATTTGCTAATTCATAATCTTCTATTGACATCATCGTTTTTGTAACTTTTTCATATTTTTTTAGTTTGTCTTTTAATTTGTTGTTTGAAGCAACTATTTCAACAATAAATGACGAATTTTGTTTCATTTCACACGCAATCTCCTCTTTTTGGGTTATGATTTCTTTTAACTGATTCTGCAATGTCTCATTTCTTTGTTTTTCTATTAAATACTTTTGGTGATCTTTCCCAAGTTGAACTTTCATTTCTTTTATTTCTTTTTTACATTGCACTAATTCTTCTGGAGAATTTTTGGAAATATTTGAAGATGATTTATTCAGATTTTTCAAAAATTCAATATGTTTTTTTGATTTACAGTGTTGATGCTTGAAAGAATTTTTATTTCTATGAATAGTTGCTGATCTTTTTGCACACGGACATTTTACTCCATATTCTTCAAACTCGCTCCACGTGTACTTAGACAAATAATCTTTGTAAACACCATTTTCCATAAGAGATGGTTCATAAATAATTGGTTGTTTTGCAACTGTTGTTGTTATCATTTGTACTTTATAATTCTAAAAATGTCTTTGAACTGATTTCAATTTTTTAAAAACTATTTTATTTAAAATTGATAATGTTATTAAATTCAATTAAAGTAATATGAAAGGAATAACATTCTCTTTTGTATGCTGTTTTTCTACATTGGGATTATGGCAATTAAATGTTCTAACAAATCAAAGTATTAATGCGGTAAGTGATAGCATTAATTATTTGGGAGATGTAACAAACAAAGGGTTTAAATATACATTAACTTTTTTTGAAAATAGTCATGAACGCCATTTATATAATTTGAAAAAAGAAAAAGAAAAATCCGATTTACAACGTAAAATACGAATTGAAAATTTAGAAAATGTATTAGAAGAAACAGATTTAGTAATAGAAAAAGGGTTACCAAACTATTATAAATTTTTAGAAATGTTTGGACATAATATATATTCTCAATATGAATTCGCTTATCAAATTCTTTTGCTGAAGGAAACTTTATTTGTTTCTGAATCATTAATTATTTTGTCTGAAATTATAAAAAAAAATTTAGAAGAACAATTTAAACTCGTCAATATGGACACAATTGTAAATAAAATGATTGAAAAAAATATATACAATGATATTGTATTTTCTATTCAATTACAACAAATGAATAATATATATAATGAAGAAAGTGATTCATTATATATATTGAAAGACTCTATTTATACTTATGAAACTTCTTGGAATATGAATCTTTCGAATGAATTTTTCAAATTGGCATCTATTCAAAACACAAATCTATCTTATATTAGTGTTAATTATATTCCAAATACAATGACTTTAGATTTTAACGACATACATAAATCGCCAAAAAAAAATATTTATTTTGATACGACACAAGATAATTATCAAGATCCAAAATGCTATAATAAGCCACCATTACGCGAAAGTATATGGAATAAACATAATTTTAAATTATAAATGAAATTATATTTCTAAGATAGATTTTTCTAACAATATTTTTTCTTCATTGAGTTTGTACAATTTGCTTTGATTTTCAATATAATCTTTCATTAAATCTATTATATTTTCTTTATTTTGTTTTGCTTCTTTTAAGATTTCAGAACTGTTTTTTAAATCTATTAAACAATTATTAATTTCAACATTTAATTTATCATATAAACTATTATATTTAGTATCTAACTTTATTAATTCTTTATTTTTTTCATCTAAACTTTTTTCTAACGGTAATAATTTATTTTCATAAAAACTTTTAGCGTTCTCTGTATCATTATATTCAAATAATAGATTATATTTCATTTTAAGTAAATTTTGATTATCAATTTCAATATCTTTTATTTTTTTGCAACGAAACTCGTTAAAATTATCTTTTAAAATTCTGTTTAATTCATCCACTTGGGTTCCGTCTTCGGTCATTAGTTCATATTTTTTCTGTTTCGTAACAAAAATTATTTTTTTTTTACTTTTTCTTTTATTTTCTTCACCATCTACCGGATAATTATCAATTTTCTTTTTTAATTTTCTTTTTTTTAATTTACTATTTGTAAGTAATAAAAATAAATCATCTATATACTTTTTATATTTAGTATCTGACATATATATTAGTACAAGGGAATATTTGTAATTGTTTTATTATTTATATCTTTAAATTTTCTTAAATTATATAAAATATAATCCCGTTTTTTGGTTTCTTTTATTTTTTGCTTTGTTTTATTATTTTTATGTTTATACTTAAAATACAAGATTGTAAAAATAATTAATAATATTCCAATACAGCTACATGTATTAAATATAAAATTTATATATTTATTTTTATAATTATTACAATATTGAAGATTATTATTAATAATATTTTTGATTTTATATTCAACTAAATTTGGATACATAAATATATTATATATATTTTTCTAAAATAATATAATATATTATAATAATTATGAGTGAGATAACAACCGATTTAATTGATACTGTAAATAAAATTATAGTAGATTATTTTATTGTAATTATTACATTTTTTATAATTTGTATTCTAGCAATTCCTGCATTTTTCTTAAACATTGTGGGAGAAAAAATTAATATTGAAAAAAAATCTATAAATACCTCTTTTAATATACTAATTATGTTAATTATTATTTGTACATACTTGTTTTTATTCTTTAAGATATCCAATTTAATACCTAAAGTATATAAATCTTGTAATAAACATGATCCAGGAAATTCTGAAACAAGCTCAAAAACATTTTTTAAAACAATATTTCCTTTTTTAATTATTTTCTGTTTTGGAATATTAATTATAATAAAAACGCCTAGTTGGGTACATCCCTTTTCAAATACTATAGGTATATTTATGATAAGGTTAATTTATCAAGGCAAATTTAATGATTTTATTGATAATCTTAACAAATCTAAACCAAGTCAACCAAGTGAATTATCTGTTAATGGTCCACAAGACCCAATGAATCCTAATGCGAATCAACAACCCAATCCGAATCCTATTGAAGAAACCCCTAATAAATCAAAAAATAAAGAAAACAAAAATAAAATTTTAAAATTATTTAGTGAATTAAATTTAGACGATATCACTTCTGAATATGATAATATAGATATGCAAATATTAAACAAATATATAGACGATAATTATGAAGATACAAAAATGAATATTACAGATGAAAAAATCTTTAAACAATTATTAAATTATTTAATAATGAAAAAAGTAATTTCGTTAAATGTATGGTCGATATTATTAGGTATTGTAACAATATTAATATCAATTAATCGTACGTTAGATGGAATTTGCAATAATATAACATTAAATCAAGATGAATTTGAACAATATTTAGAAAAATCGCTAAATTAAAACCACATATTTTGTAAATTAAGCCAATATATTACTATATAATAACTTAATATTGCTAAAATAATACTGACAACCCACAAAGATAATACTGTGGTGTTTTTATACCCAACTCCAAACGGTCTTAACGTATTTTCATTATTATTGTAAATAAAATTTGGTTTTATAAATAAAATAATCGCATAAAAAAATAAAAATAATATTATTGACATATATTTTGCATTCATATCCATTAATCTATATTAATATTAATATATTAATATAAATTAATTTAATCATAATAAATTTTATTGTTTAATAGTTTTCTATATCTATTTCATTGCCTTCATCATCTATTATGTTACCATCTTCGTCTGGAATATTACTAATATTATAATTAATATCCCCTTCTTCTTCATTTATTTCATTATGGTAACTATTAAAATCTTCATTAGTCACTTTATCGTTATACAGTTCATCAACGATTTCTTTAACTTTATTTGATTTTTCTTTGTCTTGTTCATAAAATTCTTTATAATATTTGAAAACTCTTTTGTGGTTACCATATGACCATTCGCCCAATTTTGCTGACATTTTATATTTTTCAGCTTCTCTTTCACTTGCTTTCATATTTTTTAATTGATCAGTTTTCTCTTTTTTTTCAGCATTTCTTGTTTGCATATATTTAGTTTTAACATTTTCATATGTAAATGATGTTACTTTTGAATATTTTTTAATATAATTAATGATTTCTTTGTTTGTCTTAATTAAAGTAGAATTATCTTTATTAAAATCTATATAAATATTCATAAGTTTGTAAAACAAATATAACAAAAAATATTTTTGTGATTTGTTTGTAATATTAAAAAAGGTGGTTACTAAAATTTCTTTATATTCATGAATGTTTGAAATATGATTTAAATATTCTTCATTATCAATAGTGCTTACAATACTAAACATATTAATATAATTATCTAATATAGTAGTTTCGTGTTTTTTTGCGAATTGCCACTGTTTATAAACAAGGTCTTTATGATCGCAAGATCTATTTAATAGTTTTGGAATAATCGTAATTAATGAATAATTAATATTATATAATTGCTTGTTATATAAGTCTATTTCTTCTTCTGTATTATTTATTTTTTCCCATTTATTTATTATATTCAACATTGTAGTTTGTGTATTTCCTTTTATAAAATTGTTTAAAAATGCAATATAACTTTCTTTCAATGCTAATGTTTCTGTTACAAACTTATCTATAAAGATGTTAGAATCTGTGCCTACATTTATCTTATCTAATGAGGAAGATACAGCAGCAATATTGTCATTCGCGTTTGCTTGCTCTGCCCCAAGAAGAAAATTGCCATCTTTTAGACCAGCGACCTTATTTTCACCAAGGTATGTGTTTAATATCATAAATTTTTTTTTAAAATCATTATAAATTTCTGAAATTATATTTTCAGGTTCAGATTTATTGATCTTGTCAACATATTTTGTATATTGATTAAAAGAAATTATATTTATTAAATCCTGCATTAAGATGTTATCAAAATTATAACCTTTTTGTTCCAAATATTCTATTTTTTCCTGAATAGACTGGAGTGATTTTAGTTCTTGTTTTTCAGAGCTATTCAAGTTTGCAATAGATAATTCATCAAAGATATCAGGAATATTTTTATTGTTTTCAAAATTTAATACTTTAATCACGAAATAATAAATAATTTCTTTTTCATATATTCTATTTTCATTATATTCAGTTGGTAAATATTTTTTATTATTTCTGATATGAATTACAGTATTTGTATAATATTTTTGTTTAAAATCTGTAATTATCTCTTGAAGATCATTCGATAATTGTAATTTTTCTTTAAATTCGCCTTTATTTTTAATAATATCTAACATAAATTCTTCATTTTTACAACAAAAGTTAACTAAGTATGGAGTTTTATTATTTGAATACAATAATATTGATTTGTCTTTTATATTATTGTTTATAATTTCTTCTATTTTCATATTTATTATGTCTTTTCTAATCATAATTTTTTTGTATTTTAAATAAATGTCTTCAGTATTTTCATATACATACATTTCCTCATTATCATTTGTTACTATATTCAATAAAGAAGGTTTAAAATGCTCTATAGGAGGGAATATAATGGTTTCTCCTTTTAGCGCTTTGTTTATTTTAATTCTTTTAATCAAAATCATATCATTTATGTAGTCGTGTTTCAACATGAAATTTTTAATATAATTAATTAAATCAACTTTAATGTGATTTTGTTTAAATTTTTCTTTTTTGATTTCTTTTAATGAAATAAATGGACCAATATTATCATTATTTTTAAAAATATTATATAACAAGCACGCTAAACTATTGATACCATTTATAGATTTTTTATTATTTTCTAATGGATACCCGTCATATACAATCTCATTACAATTAGGAAATGTTTTTTTAATTAATATATTGTTACACTGAATATATATGAATAAAAATGAAGATATGTTGTATATCATAGTATAATTTCTATTTGCTTTGTATTTTTCTTTCTTCAAAGATTTGAGATATATTTTATATAATACATCAAATATTATATTATGTTTTGTATTTTGATGAAATGTAATACCTAATAATTTCATTAATTCATAAGTCAAACTTTTCATGATTTGTAATGTTTGTAAATATTGTTTACTTTTAACACCTTCTGACTTTTTGTATATGTCTTCATCGGCCTGGCGTAACTCATCTTCAATTTCATATTCATCTTCTTCATCTTCTGTATGAACAATAATATCTTCATCGGGAACAGTATCTAATTTTATTTTAAATCCGTTTTCATCATAACCGTAATTTGTATCAAACTCAATATATTGAATAATAAATCCACTTTCTTTATGTATCCACGCATCACCGTCTTCGCTCAAATATCCTTCGTTTTGACAAATTTCGTTAATTATTTGTTCATAATTGTTATATACAAGATAAGAATTACTTAATTTATACAAGAATTTAGGTAATAATTTTGTATTTGTATTAACGCAATATAGCCAATTTTCGTCTCCATTATCAATAGTCATTAATGAAATAAATTGGTTTATTAACGTAAATCTACGTTCTAAATCAGTAATAGATAGAATATCATATAATAAAGAAGAAAATGGTGATTGTATCATGGTTTCGTAATAATCAGAATTTTCTGAAAAATATTTGCTATATTTTATTTTTTGTGAGTTATATTTAACTGTATCACGATATTTGCAGTTACTAATAAGTAGTTTTTTCTTTTTTAATTCATCGGTTCTATCAATTAATTGTATTTTTGCAATATCAGCATCTTGATTTGTTTTATGTATTAAATCTATTACAAAATCATTTATTATTTTTGTCTTTATTTCATCTAAATCATCTATTGAATTTTTAACCTTAATTAATTTTTTTTTACTTAATGTATTGCCATATTCGTCTATATTTACCCAAATACCTTTATCATAAATATAAAATACTTTTTCATCTTTTACATAACATTTATCTAAATTTTTTATTTTTAAAATAGGTATCTCTATTATTAATAAATTGATTATTTTTGTTTGATCTTCGCTATCACTAAATGCAACAGATTTCATTTCCTCCATAATTTCATTATTATATAATGATTCTAATAATACATTCAAATTAGTGACAAAGTTAGATACTTCGCCAGTATAATTAGTAAAAGTTTTTACTTTAGTCAATAATGTTTGTATTGGATCAAAAAATTTTGATGTCTCTTTATCAATATTTCTTAATATTATTTTGTTATTGTCTTTTAATAAATCGTTTTTCGTGTTATATAATTTGGAATATTGAATTTTTTTTGCTTGTTCAATATCAAAATTGCCATTTACCTCAATGGTAATTTGATTAATATAATCTTGTATTTCTTCTTCATCAAGATTTATATTCAAAATATCATTATGAAGTTGAATATCATGAAATAATATATTCATGTTATCAATCAAAGAATGTTCTAATAATTCACTCATTTGATTTTGTTTTGAATCACTGACATTATAATTATTTATAATATATTGATAAAATTCTTCATTTGGTTCTATTTTTAATTCTTCAACTCTTTTCTTTTTTTTTAATGTTCGGTTAATGCTGTAAAGTGATTTTTTTATATAATTAATGTTTTCTTTCATATGTTTATCGATAAAATAATAATCATTGCTATTCAGATTTGATATATTAAATACACTTAATTTTGTTAAAAACTGATAAATATTTGTTTCATTATTATCAAATAGTTTGTAATAAATATTATTTAGATTACAATTCAAATTAGTTATGTATTCTTTGTAATTGTTTAGATTTTTGGGAATTGGATAATATGTTAATTTGTAAGGATGAAATAGTCTTTGATTTTTTATTCTATTTTTTGTCATAAATGTCATAAATTCTCTACCTTCATCGTATAATAAATTGTTTTCAATAGTACATTTTTCTAATATACTTTTAGAATATTGATATTTTGATTGAGATTTTATTATATTTAAACTAGGAAATGCGATTCCGGATATGATCATAGATTTGTTTGAATCAATATGCATTAAATCATAATCAATTAATGTTGGTATTCCTTTTTGAACGGAATAGAAAGAAACTAGATTTTTTTTGTGATCTTTGTTTATTAAAACAGCATTAGTTTCAAAAGGTAATTTTATCATTTTGTGATGTTTTTTTATTTTACTATTTATAAAAGTGATATTTGGTATATCATATATATTTTCTGAAATTGCATCAAATACATCATTTGCAATTACGCTATAATTCCATTCTTTGTATTGTTCTCCAGTATCTGGTTGAAAATCAAAATCAGCATCATTCATTTCATAATAAATATTTTTATGAATATTACAAGTTACTGGATATGATATTTTGTTATCTATATAGAAAATAGAATGAAGAAATTGATTATTTGGTAATTTTATTTTTTTTTTGTTATGTTTTAAATCAGTGTATTCTTCTAATAATATACAATATTTGTCAATTTCCTTTAATACTTGTTTTTTATTTTTAATAACAATTTGAACTTTTTCAATATAATCATTAATTTGTTGTTCTAAAGTATATACAAGATCTTCGTCGTCAATCGGTTCTAGTTGATTATTATTATTGATTGAAATTTTTTCAAAATTATCAGCATGATATTTTTGTAAATTGTTTATAATTTCTATTTTATGTATATTATATTTGTCTAATAACCCTCCATATTCAAAATCAATGTAAATTAATATATCAGAATCTAATTTTACAGTAATCATATCTTTTTCTAAATTTACAATTTCTCCTTGAATATGTGACATATTATCGTCCAATTTTGAATTTGAAAAATAAATTTTTATAAATACTCCAGGAAGTAATTTATTTGTAATCGCATATCCATTTTCGTTTTCATGTATAATAATTATTTCGTTAATATTGTCAAAAGTATTGTCTTCGTTCAAAAAAAATGAATATTTATTTAGATCTTCAGATAATAATATTAATTTTTTATTATCAACATAATCAATAAAAAAAATTTTATTTTCAAAAAATATATCATCAGATAGTATTTTTACAATATTACCATAATATAATGAATTATATGAATTATTATTTTCCATAATTTATATAATTAATGAGATTATTAATTTTTAAATTGACTTTGTATAACTTGATACATATTAATTAAATAGTTTACACTATTCATTAAATGAATAAACACATAACTACTTGATACCTTTGTTTTGTATTTAATATAAATTTTTACATTAAATGTACTAGGATGATCTTTTTTAAATCCTACAAATTCTATATTTCCATTTTCATTAAATTCGTATAAATATTTTTCTATTATTTTTCCAATCGTATAATCATCTTCTTTCAATTCAAAAACATAAAAATTATCTTCTTTATATAACATACAATAAACATTTTCATAATAATTCATTTCTTCTTTTGATATTGAACCATTCGTAATATTTCTGGTTAGTTCATTATTACTTAACACTTCTGTGCTGTTATTTGTTTTTATAAATTGTAAAACTAAATTTAATCTGCTAATTATATAATTACATGCTTTGTCAATAATTTGACGATTACTAAAAATTCCTAAAGTTTCAACCGTAAATTTGAATTCATTTGGTAAATATATTTTTTCTGCATCAAGCAATTCAAAATCTTTCTTTTTACTAATGTTTTGTATATTATCTACAATTTTATTAATTTGTACTTGATCTTTTACATTTTCATACATACAATTAGAAACCACATTCCAACAACTGTTTTCTTTTGAAGTTCCTATATCAAAATTAGCTTCAAAATGTATACTTTCGGGGCTATTGTTTGAATTATGATTTGGATATAACACGCATATCAATATATATTCATCACTGTCTTGAATAATTTTATTAGGTGGAAATAATCTATTAATTTCTTCTTTATTTATTTTATTATTTGTTGTTTTATTCACAATATCAATATCTTTTGTAGTAACGTATATGATTTCTGAAGTATTATTTTCAACATTTACTACAATTTTATAATTTTCTCTAAAATTATTAAATGTACCTGAATCATCATTCATTATAGGAATACAAGATATGCGATGTTTCAAATATTCGTTGTTAAATTTAGTATTATTTTTGATTATATTAATATTATTTTCATTGTGGGGGAACCCTTTAAAAACCAAAGTTTCTATATTAGAAAGAACAACCCGTCTGATAGAATTTATTACTGATACATTTGCATTATGTATTTCAAATGTAAGAATTTCGTTTTGTTCATTAATATTATAAATTTCTGCGGCCATGAATTAATATATAAACTATAAATTATATTTAATTCAATTTTAGTTTATATTCTAAAAAAATAATTATACAATAAATCATAATGAATGATTCTAATACAAATATTTTTCCTGATAAAAATTTAAATTCAGCACAAGTGAAACATTTATTGTTTTATAGCGAATATTGTACTCATAGTAAAGAGCTTCTTTCAAAGTTAAAACAAAAAAATTTATTAGATAAAATGGTATTAATTAATATTGATAATAGATATGTAAAGAATAATTTAACGTATTTAATTATAGACAATAAAGAAACTATGCCATTACCTCCTATGATCACATGTGTACCTACAATGTGCATTACTCCTGCATATGAAATATTACAGGGTGAAAAAATATTAGAATATTTTTTGCCTATAGTAAATAATATCGAAGATGAAAAAACAATGATAAATATAGAACCTAATTCTTATTCTTTAGACAACGAAACAATCGGTCAATTTGGAGTATCTAGCGATAATTATAGTTATTGGGATACAGATCCAGATGACTTAAGCGCTAAAGGTAATGGAGGATTGAAACAAATGTATAATTATGCGTCTATAAATAATAATGATGCAGAAATTTATACGCCTCCTGATTTAGAGAATGCGAATAAGTCTTCTTTAAATCTTGATGAAATACAACAACAAAGAAATAATGAATTATAATTAAAATAAAAGAAATTATAAATTATAATTTAAAATAATATGTATTTATTATTTTATGTGTAAAAAAGAAATCTTAAATAAATTTATCTCTATTTATTTTGAATTACTTGATTATATTAAATCTTTTTTAAAAGATTCTAGTAAAGAATTTAATACTTTTTATAAAAAAAATTTAATACTAAAAAAAACCAATGTGAAGATGTTTATCAAAACTTGGTATGAAAAGATTAGCGTTAAATATTATGATAAAATAAAAAATGAAGATGCTAACTTTTTTTTTGTAGATGAAAGAAATAAACAGAAAGACAATATTACAATGTATATTGATCTTATCAGAGACAAATATAACAACACTGATAAAAATATAATAAAAACAATTATAGAAAAAATAAAAATCTTAACAGATATAAGTATTTTATATTTTAATAGTAATTAAATATATTTAAAAAGTAAAATATTATAAATATATTTTTATGAGTGATTCAGAAGAATTTAAAAAAATTATTGATGATTTTGTGAAAGATTTATTGGTTAGCTATCCAGAGTTTGAACCGAAATTTGATGTAATTAATTATGACGAATATTATAGTCATTGTGAAAATGTATATCCAGAAAATTTTTTTAATATACTTTATGAAAATGATGAGTTATACAGTGATGTTTCAATCTGTTTATTACCAGAAATAGACTTCAAAGTAATCTTTGAAGATGATAAATTAAGCGATGATTCAAAAAAGATGATATGGAAATATTTACAGCTTATATTATTTTGTGTATGTAAGGGATTAAAAAATGGCGAAGATTTTGGAGATGCAAATTATTTATTTCAGGCTATAAATGAAGAAGATCTTCAAGATAAGATACATGATACTATAAATGAAATGAAAAACTGTTTTTTCAATGATGAAATGGATACAAGTATGAATATAGGAGAAGAAGATGACGAATTTATGAAAAATATGAATGATTTAAGTAATAATATGTTTGATAATATGATGGATGAAGATGAATTAAAAAATCACTTAAATGGGTTGATGAATGGAAATATAGGAAAATTGGCGAAAGATATTGCTGATGAGGCATCCAAAGATTTTGGTTTAGATAATATAGACGAGAAGAGTGATCCAAAAGATTTATTGGAGGGATTTTTCAAAAATCCGTCAAAGTTGTTAAATATGGTTAAAAATATAGGCAATAAATTAGAAGATAAAATCAAAAGCGGAGATTTAAAGGAAAGTGAATTATTAGAAGAAGCGCAAGAAATAATGAGTAAAATGAAAGATATGCCTGGTGTAAAGGAGATGATGAGTAATATGGGATTAGGCGGTAAAGGCGGTAATTTTGATATGAAGGGTATGATGAATAAGATGGCTCAAAATATGAAGCAATCAAAGACGAAAGAGCGTATGCAAGACAAATTAAAAAAGAAAAAAGAAGATGCAGAAAAAAAGGAAAATTTTAACAATATAAAACAAGTTGGGGAAGATACATTTGTATGGAACGATAGTAATAGTAATCCGAATGAACCATTAAGTAAATCAACAAAAAAGAGATCATCTAAACCAAATAAAAAGAAAAAGAAAAAAAAGAAAAACTAATATTATATATACATATATAAATGGAAGATGAGTTTTGGATAAATGATCCTAAAATATTATTAAATAAAGAGAAATTATTAGAATTTTGGCCTTATTCAAAATTGAGCTATAATAACAAATTAAATTCAATTACACGATTTGTAATTTTGATAACACTTTTTGGATATGCAATATTTAATAATTATATAATATTATTAATTGGTGTAATAGTGATTTGTTTTATTGTATTTATTTATAATTATTATAGTATTGAGGAATTTGACAATCTCTTGAAAACTGATTTTGATGAAAATATAAATAGTGCTACAAATCCTTTATCTAATATGTTAGTAAATGATCCTCCTATAAAACCAGAAATAAAAGCGGAGTATGATGAAAAGATGGAAAACAATATCAATAATAAAACAAAACAATTTATTTTGGATAATAATAAAAATAATTCAGCCATAGGAGAAATTTTCAAAACTTTAGCTGATAATTTAAATTTTGAAACCTCAATGAGACAATTTTATATTAATCCGAATACGACTAATCCAAATAATCAAGACGATTTTGTAAAATATTGTTATAATGATTTATATTCAGAAAAGCCTTTGGTAATTTATTAATTATTATAAAAAAATATATATTAATTTATATAATGAGTCAAGTAGTAGATTTTGTTTTTAATAATTTATCAAGAATTGGACAAGATGATTATAATTATACTCAGGAAAATGTTATGAATAAATCTCAGTTAAATTACTTTACAACGAATTACAGAGATATGAATGATGTAAATGCGATTAATTTAGCATCTTCTCATCCGACAATGAATATGAAGGGGGGTAGTCAAGTAGGACCTAATGGTAATAATGTGAATGAAAGTTCTAATTTAATAAATTCAAAAATGACCAATTTAAATTTCAAAATAAATCTTCAAGAAAGAACTTATAAAACAGTTCCTTATTTAGGAAGAGGAAATGTTGATGTTGGTCTAGAAAATAAATTAAAATTAGGAGATACATTAAAAGAAAAGAAAACAAATGTTAAATTTGGAGAAGAATGTCAATTTGATGTAAAATCATATCCGTTGAATAAAGAATTAAAGACTTCTTTAACTGACTGTAATAAATTAATAGAAGAAAGTGCGGTCGAAGGATGGATTCGTGGCGGATTACCTTCAAGAGAGATATATAAAGATAGTAAATATGAGTGCAATTAAAATATTATTATATAATATTATGGCCAGTACCAAAATTCATAACGAAAGAATAGAATATAATATTAACAAAAAGATGAATTATAATAGATTAAACTATTTATTAGACAATGTGTATGAAAACAATGATAGATATAAAATGGTAGATTTAGGAGGTAATACAAAGCTATATAGCAGTAATATGAGTTATAATAATATTGATATAGAAAGTAAATTAAAGGGAATAAACAGTTGTAATTTAGAAGGAATGAATTTCAATCCTGAAGTAAATTTAAAAAAAATAGAATCATTATCAATGTTTAAGAAACCGCCCTTTATTGTACCTCCTTCTTTTATACATATTTCTGGAAGACGCGGGTTCCATAATATTTAATTATATATATATAATTTATATATATATAATGGCATTTACAAGATTTCATGATGACTATAATCGTATTTTAAAAACAAATTTAGAAACAAGTGCAACAAATGAATATATATTTAATGTACCGAATAATTTCAATAATAAAAATATTTATTTAGACGATCCCCATATTAGACTTCAAAAATTAGGTAATCCTCAATTTGTAAATATGATTGATGCTGAAAGCGAATTAAAAACTCTTACAATTAAAAATATGAGAGATTACATTAAAAACCAATATCCCAAAACAGAATTGAATTACAATAAAGTACCGGTTTATAATGTTAGTAAAGATATTACAAATGAAACTAGGAGTTCTCATCCGGCCTGGAGTTATAGATCTCTACAACATTATAGACCCGAACATTTATTTTATGATCCGCAAAAAAATACAACTATGAAATTTGAAAATAATGTTGATAGTAATTTACTTTTGAAAGATAATTATACAAATGTTAATAAAAAAATATAAAATTTATATATAATATAAGAGATTATTCATGGCACAAATAGCTATACCAATTTTATTATTAGGAACCGCCTATTTAATAAGTAATGAGCAAACTGATGATGATGATAAAGAAAAGCAAGATGATACTTGTTATACAAAATATAATAAAGAACCATTTACAAATTTAAAAGATATTGATAATAGAGGAAGTTTACTTTCAAAAGAATATGATAATTATTATCCAAATATTTCTAAGACAAAAAATAATGTAAATGATGGTCAAACAGTATCTCAATATCAAGATAAATATTTTTTAGAAAATAATTATGGTGATTCGACTAGTGAAAATAATAAATTCAAAAAATTAGATGGAGAAATAGTAAATTACAAAGATATTAATCATAACAATATGAATTATTACTATGGTAGCAAAACCGGAGAAATAAATACAAAAGTAAACACTGCATCTATTTTAGATAATTATACAGGACAAGGATCATATGATATCAAAAAAGAAGAAATTTCTTCTATGTTCAAACCGGAAGATAATTTACAAAATGTTTATGGTAATCAAAATCAAAATGATTTCTTTCAATCTCGTGCAAATGTTACTAACAGACAAGCCAATACAAAACCTTGGAAAGAAATTAAAGTGTCACCTGGTATAGGGAAATCTTATAATGATGTTACGAATAATGGATTTAACAATTATAATGAAAATAGAGATATGTGGTTACCGAAAACGGTTGATGAATTAAGAGCATCAAATAATCCTAAAAATACATATTGTTTAGACAATCATATGGGTCCTGCAATTGATCCGATTAAAACTAGAGGCAATATAGGTAAAATAGTTAAACAGGGGCCCGATACTTATTTTGTAAACAATTCAACAGGAATTGCTACCGGAAATAAAAAACACACTAGTGGATCTGAGCAAATGTTGACAAAAGAAAACAGAGATGATACTAGCATTGAATATTATGGAGCTAGAGGAAACAATGAATCTGTTTCTTATTCTAATGGAGAATATATGGACCCTCATAAACAACAACTTGGAGCTACTCCAATTATAAATTTGAATAATAATAACGTGAATCCAACTTCTTCTCAAAATTACAGTAAAGGTTCATACAATATAGATCAAAATAATAGAACAACCGTAAATTCTTATAGCATTGGAAATATTCAATCTACAATTTCTAATATTACCCAGCCTATTATGAATGGATTGAGACATTCAAAGAAAACCAATATAATCAATAACTTACAAAGTAGTGGTAATGTAAAAATGCCTACAAACAAACATATGAATCAATCAAAAATACTTCAAATGCCTACTAATAGAGAAATGTATGAAACTAATTTACAAATGAATCATTTAAATATTGAAAAACAATCTGGAAATGCTTATAGTGTAACTAATCCTATCTTGAATAATACCCAACGTAATTCAATGAATCAATCTCAAACGGGTCCGGCATCTTCTTATTTATCAGGAAATACCAGTTATGAATCAAATTATAATCAGAATAATATAAATAAGGTACACGCGTGCAATAGTACGCCTAATGGCAATATGGGATTATTTAATAATAAGATAGTTTCTAGAGAAACAAACAATGAATGTCATAATAATAGATCAACTCCGTTTTATGATCCTATGCCAAGTAATTACACGCATCCTACAGAAACATTAGGAGCTGTTACTAGTATGCCTCAGAATTACGAAAATAAAATGAATAATATTGATAATAATATGTTAAATGCGTTTAAAAACAATCCTTATACGCAACCATTAAATAGCGTAGCTTAAATAAAATCACTAGATAAAAATTTATCAATATAGCGTGCAATTTTGCTATCATTGAATAATATTGAATCTCCTTTTAATATTATTTTATTTTCTGGATATTGTTTTACAATGATTGTACCATCAGTATCTATGACTAATTTATATATTAATACAGGTTTATTATCAATTATTTTTGTATATAACAAAAAAGGTTTGGGTTTATTTAATATATAAGAATATCCAATATTATAATCAGGGTTTATAATTTCATTCAAATAATATTTCCAATGATCTAAAGGATCATCTGTAAAATTACATTTCACGCAAATAGTTTTATCTATAATTTTTTGGTTGTATTTATTATCTAATAATAGATTTGTACAATTTTCTACAATATAATCAATTGACTCAATCTCATAAGAATATATATTTGATAATTCAATTCTTCTATAAATATTATTATTTAAATCACAATACATTGGTTTTAAAAAATATAATGCACAATCAATTATATAAAATTCATGATATGAAATAGGTATTAATATTGCACAATGAGTTAAATGAGGCGTCCCTTTTGTTTTAAATTGTTGTGGTACACTTGCAGGAATAATTACGCTGTTTACATTAAAATTCTGTTTTAAATACAATTTTATAAATTCACATATACCAATACAATTTCCACTGTTATAATAATTTATACATCTTTTTGATATATTCTCTTTATACAATATGTAAGGTAAAGTAGAAAAAATTATATTATTATAAGTATTGTATAATAATTCTTGAATATTTGAAAGATTTATTTTTTGTTTTTTAAGGTTGATTTCTTTGAACATACAATCTTCTTCAATTGACATATAATTATATATACTATAAAATTATATAAAAAAAATGTTAAAAACATAATAGATGGAAAAGGATATCATAAATAAAATAGATAATATATCTAATAATAAAAATTTATCTAATATTTTATTTTATGGTCCATTTTTACATGGAAAAGAAGATATATGTGATTATTTAATTAAAAGTATTTATAAAACAAATCAAAATATTGTAAAATATGTATTAACTATAAATTGTTTATCTATAAATGGTATTAAAAATATTAAAGAATATATTAAATTATTTTCTATGCAAATTTTGAATAAAACCGATACAATTAAATTTAAAACAATTATTTTAAAAAATGCTGAATATTTAACATATGATTCTCAATATAGTTTAAGAAGAACAATAGAGCATTATAATAAAACAACAAGATTTATTTTAATATGCGATAATAAATATAAAGTATTAAATCCAATATGTTCACGATTTCATCAGATATATATAGATAATAATAAATATAATAAGAAATACAATAATTATGATAATTTTAATTATATTAAATATAATTCAATTATGAAAAAATATTTTGAAAAAATATCAAATGATACTTTAACTCCAAATGATATTATTTCAGTATCCAGTGAATTGTATAATAATAATTTTTATGCATATGAAATAATGAATAGATTTAAAAAAAATCCAAATTATAATAACGTAGATATTATATTCGATAACATATGTCTTAATTATAAAAATGAAATAATGAGTATTTTTTTTTTATTGAATGTTTTTCGTAATAATTTAAAAATAGAAATATCAGAATACTATTAAATGGAAGATTATAATTCTAGTTTATTAAATGATTCTAAAAACGAATGGTGTATTCGTCTAACCAATATTTTATCAGGACATATTATTGATGGGTTTCGGTCAATATTTAATGAAGCAATTGATATATGTGAAAAAAATGACGAACCAGAAAAATATTTAATGACATTTCAAAATTTTCTCTCTACTATACCGAAATGGAATCAGTCAATAGTTGATAAAGAAGTAGAAAGAATAAAAGAAAGTTCTAAATGCAAATATTTAGAAGATTTAATTACTTGTGTACATATTATTCAATTAAAAATATTAAGTTGTGTAAGAACTAGTAGTGTAAATAAAAAAATAGACATTGATATACCGTGTTTCAAAACATTTTTACATGTATTGTACATTAATATTGCCCGAAAATTATATTCTAATATTTATCTATTTCAAGTTGACGTATCTCAATTAGAACAACAGAAAAATAATCGTGAATTTGAAATAATTGTTCAGGCCTGCATTATGAACACGATCAGAGACAATATTCCTGTAGAAGATTTATTAAAACAATATATTGACGAAACTCAAGAAAGTGATGTAATACAAACTGAGAAAATTATTACCAACAATATAGATAGTGATAATAAGCAAGATATACCAATTACTTCAGGAGAAAATTCTTCTGAAGTAAATGTGAATAATAATCCAGTAGTTGACGATTCTAGTAATAATCCTCCATCAGTAACGATAGTTGATTCAATCCCTTCAATTGCCCCTGCAGAAGATAATATTAATATTCCTGAAAATCATGAAGTTGTTGAAAATAACAGCGTTGTTGAAAATGATAGCATTGTTGAAAATAATAGCGTTGTTGAAAATAATGAGATTTTATCCGGCAACCCATTTAACAAACCTTCCTCTGTTTCTAATGAAATATTAGATATAGGCGATAATATAACTTTAGATAATTCAATTGAAGAAATAAATTTAGATATAGATAATTTGGATAATCAAGAAAACAAATTTAAAGATCCAGAAATAAATTTAGATATAGAAGAATTAACTTTATAATTTGAGTTTTAATTTTTAATTTTTTATAGTGCCTATAAATAAAATATGGAAGTATTTAATAATAATTTTTTTTTAGCAGGACTTGTATCTTTGTTATATTTTGTTGTTAAATATTTTATAAATCCTAGTAAAGAAAAACGTAACAAAAAAAAGTTATTCAAAGATAGTATATTAATTTTAGTAATTGTATATATAATTTTAATATTGAAAGATAATTATTCTAGTAAAATTTCACAACCAACTACTATATTTACTGGAGAACCTCAATTTTAAATATGTTTTAATACATTAAGTGCATTTTTTTTTGTTTTATTATTTAATTTTGAATTTTTGGTACTATTATTTTTATTATTCAATAAAAAATGTATTTTTTTCGTTTTAGGTATAGGTCTAGCTCTAGGTCTAGGTTTATATTTATAATTTGACATTTTTTTAGAAATATTCTTTTTATTCATTACGATTAATTGATTTTCTATAGTAGATAATTTTTTTAAAATAATATCTAATTTACTTAATTTTTTTACATTATTTGTTGACAATTCTTGTTTTAATTTTTTATTTTTACAAGTGTTATTTTTCCAATAACATCTTGGATCATCGTTACAATAAGGATATTTTGTTTTACGCCGCTTTGAACATCCTGTCATATTATATATTATATAAATATAATATGATTATAATAATAGTTTTTCAATATTTATAAAATATTCTTCTTCTTTCACATTTTCTATTACAAATTTTTCAAATACTTTATGTTCATATTGATTTTCTGGTATATGTTTATGAACAATCCGCGAAATCATTTTATATAATTTAAATCCAGGATATTTGTCATCTCCATTTGATTTATATAGTATATTTTTACCATTGTCATCATATAACCAAGAAAATATTAAATCATAAATAGGAGTACATTGTCTATAAGTATTAATATTTTTTATATCATCGCAAATAAAATCAAATATGCTACAGGCTAATCTACATAAATCAAAACTATTATTTGGTTCTAATACAGGTTTTTTATCATTGTAATATGGTTCAAAGTTGTATTGAGTATATGCTGTTCCATTGGACGAAAAACTGTCGCTACATAATAATTCTCCATTATATTCATATATCGCTCTGCCAAAATCGATTATTTTATATATTTTACCATATGTAGGTATTCTATATAGTTTACCTTTAATATTATAGTTTATATATTCATAATCTGTATTAACATACATTATATTATTTGTATGTAGATCATTATGAGTAAAATTATATTTTTTTTGATATACGTATAATATTGTGATAATTTGAAATATTATACTTTCTAATTCTTCTATTTTTATATCTTCTTTATCTAATAAATTATCTAAAGTGTTTTCACATTTTTCTATAACGACCACCTGTGTAGGAAACCGATTAAATAGTATATTTATATTTTCTTCATCATCACTATCGCTGTCTTCATCGCTTCCGCTGGTTTCTTCTTCGCTTCCGCTGTCACTGTTTTCG
>CERI01117682.1_pt1 | contig 42229 bp, 36 predicted proteins | sample 350261 | NCBI WGS metagenome assembly CERI01 (sample SAMEA2620979, study PRJEB7988) | marine metagenome | isolation source: saline water (ENVO:00002010), including
AAGTTACCAAAGAATTTAATTAGGAAAATCGGGGTCTGACCCCAATAGGAAAATCGAAAGTTACCGGGGTCTGACCCCAAAGTTACCACAAAATAATTAAAAATTGAATTTTAAGCTAAATTTTTACACTCAAAACTTATATATCTTTTTTAACAAAATTATAACTCAATTTCTTTCGCTAATTCAATGCCACCTCCTAATATTTTGAATAGATTTATTGAATTTATTAGATGTTCTTGTTTGTAATTTATATAATTTTGCTTGGTTTGATAAAGGGCAATTTGTTGATCAATTAGATTATATTTTGATTCACTGCCAATATCATATTTAGTTTTAGTGATATCATATTCATTATGTTTTAGGTCGAAAATTTCTTGAGCTAATTCAAGCTCTTGATCTATTGATTTTTTCTTGCTTAATTGGTCTTTTAATTCTTTAAAGGCTATTTCAATTGCTTTTTGATAATTAATGATTTCTATTTTTTTGCGAATTTTGGCCAAGGATAAATTAGCATAATTAGAGCCAGCACTAAATATCGGTAAATCAATTTTAGGGCCAATATTCCATATTGATCTAGTGGTTGATAAATCAGTTAATTGATTTGAAGCATAGCCAATATTGCTAGTTAGCATTATAGAAGGGAAGAACATGGCCCTAGCTGCGCCAATATTAGCATTGGCAGCCTTAAGATTATGCTCAGCTCTTTTAATATCTGGTCTAGATAGCAACTTAGATGAAGGGATAAAATTTAGTGATTTATGAGCAATTTTAATATTATCAATTTCTTTGATTTTAGTATAATTATCAAATATTTTTTTGTCGTAATTGCCAATTAATATTTGTAGTAAATTTCTACTTTGTGATACGATATTTTGATCATTTGCAAGATTTATTTTGGCATTATTTAATCGCGACTTTTGTTCTATTAAATTGCTTTTAGAATCTATGCCATTTTCATAGCGAATTTTGGCAATATTATATTTTTGTTCAATGGCATTTTTTATTTTGTAAGAATATATCATTTTCTGGTGATTGGCAATAAATCTAATATAAGAATCAACAATTTGAGCAATAAGAGAAATTTTGATTATTTTATGATTTTGCTTTGAAGATAAGTAAAGTTGCTTGTTAGAGTTTTTAATTGATTGCAATTTGCCAAATAAGTCAATTTCAAAATTAGTTAAAGCTAATTTAGCAGTAAAATTATTAGTTGGTTTATAATTATTGCTTGACTGGCTAGCTCTTTCAAGTGAAGAAGTTGCGCTTATTTTAGGAAATATATTAGATAAGGAGACATTATATTGAGCTCTGGCTTGTTCGATATTAAGAGCGGCAATTTTTAAGTCGCGATTATTTTTAAGTGATAGGTTGATAATTTTTATTAAATCTTGGTCAATAAAAAAATCTTGCCATAATATATCTTTATGATTTTTACTACTAAATAATTGATCTATTTTTTGTTGAGATATCGGACTTTTTGGTTTTATATATTTAGGCGCCAAACTACATGAGCTAAAAATTAAGGTAATGATAATGAGTTTTATGACATTTCTTATCATTATTAATATTTGAGTAATTTTAAATTTAATTTTTTAGTGCTAATATTATGCACTATAATATAAAACATTGGCACAAATAATGTTGCTAGAAATGTTGCTGCCAGCATGCCACCAATTAGACTAATCCCAATTGCATTTTGACTTGCTGCACCTGCTTGACTAGCAAGTGCAAGTGGAAATACTCCCAAAATAAAGGTCAAAGCAGTCATTAAAATTGGCCTAAATCTTTGCTTAGTGGCCATTAGGGTTGATTTAACGATATTGCCTTGTTTTAAATATAGTTTTCTAGCAAATTCAACAATTAAAATTGAATTTCTTGCTGAAAGGCCAATTGTTGTTAAGAAACCTACTTGAAAATATATGTCATTATTCATGCCAAAAATACTAGCAAAAATAGCTGCACCAAGAGCCCCAAAAGGAATGATAAACATTACTGAAAATGGAATTGACCAACTTTCATAAAGTGCAGCAAGCGATAAAAATACCGCTAAAATAGAAATTATATATAATATTGTGGTTTGATTCTTATTTTGTTGCTCTTCATAAGATAGTCCAGACCAGGCATAGTCAACATTTTGGGGTAATTTATTGATAATGTTTTTAATTTCACTCATAGCGTCTCCAGAGCTAATTTTGGGTGATGCAGAGCCAACAATATTTACTGAAGAAATGCCGTTAAATCTTTCTAATTTTTGCGGTCCATAGCTCCAACTTGAATTTATAATACTGCCAAGTGACACCATTTTATTTTCATTATTTTTGACATACCATTTATTTATATCTTGCGGATTCATGCGATATTTATCCTGACCTTGCAAAATAACTCTTTTAATACGACCCTGATCAATAAAGTCATTAACATATAATGAGCCCCAACCAACTTGCATTGTTTGATTGATATTATTTATGTCTATTCCAAGTGCTGCAGCTTTTTTATAGTTAATATCGAGTTTAAATTGTGCAACATCGTCAAGTCCATTAGGTCTAACTCCGATTAATTTAGGATTTTGAGCTGCCATGCCTAATGTTTGATTTCTGGCCATTACTAGATCTTTGCGCCCAATATTTTTGCTATCTAAAATATGAACATTAAAGCCAGATACGCTGCCTAATTCGCGAATTGGCGGTGGAAAAAAAGTAAAAATCTGAGCATCTTTAATTTTGCTTAAATTTGCCATTGATCTAGCAGAAATATTAAATACTGATTGCTCTTCTTTTGGTCTTTTTGACCAATCTTTAAGGCCAACAAATCCAAATCCAACATTTTGAGCACGACCTGCAAAACTAAAACCTGTAACTGTGAATAAATCTTGTATATTGTCAGAATCAGGACCTTCAAGGAAGTAATCTTCAACTTTTTTTAAGCTTTCAAGTGTTCTTTCCATTGTTGCGGAGCTTGGAGTTTTAACAAATAAATACATAAATCCTGGATCGTCATTGGGTAAAAAAGATTTAGGTAATTTGTTAAAAATAATAATTAAACCAATAATTAATATTAAATAAACTGATATAAATTTGCGGGTTCTTCTAGTGATAAAATTAGCTCTATTAATGTAAAATTTGCGTAGTTTTTTGAGTAGAGCATTAAATTTGGTAAAGAATTTTTTATTGCTAAAATTGCTTTTATCATTCTTTTTTTGCAAGATTGCAGCACATAAGGAGGGCGATAAAATTAATGCAACAAATACAGATAATGTCATAGCACTGACAATTGTTACTGAAAATTGGCGATAAATTGCGCCGGCAGATCCAGGAAAAAATGCCATAGGAACAAAAACAGCCGATAAAACAACAGCAATACCAATTAAGGCTCCAGTAATTTGCTTCATAGATTTTAAAGTAGCTTCTTTTGGAGATAGATTTTCTTCTTCAATTAGCCTTTCAACATTTTCAACTACAACAATTGCATCATCTACAAGCAGACCAATTGCAAGAACCATTGCAAATAATGTTAGTGTATTAATACTATAGCCAAAACCATATAAAATGGCAATAGTGCCAAGTAATACAATAGGAACAGCCAGGGCAGGAATTATAGTAGCGCGAAAATTTTGCAAAAATAGTAAAATTACTAATAATACCAAAATAGCAGCTTCAAATAGGGTGATAACAACCCCTTTAATTGATAATTTAATTAGTTGCGTTGAGTCGTAAGGGTAGATAATTTCAACATCTTTGGGTAGAAATTGTTGTAATTTTGCTACTTCCTTTTTAACCGCTTGAGCTGTTGTTAAGGCATTAGCCCCTGATGATAAAATAACCGCCATGCCAGCTGCTGGATTTCTTTTATAGCGGGCAACGCGATTATAATTTTGTAGACCAAGCTCAATTTTGGCAATATCTTTAAGATAAATTTGCGCACCGTCCTTATTGGCTTTAATAATGATATTTTCAAATTGTTCAACAGTTTGCAATCTAGATTGAGCTGTGATTGTGGCATTAATTTGCTGGCCTTTAACCGCAGGAAGGCCGCCAAGTTGCCCAACTGCCATATCTTTATTTTGCGATTTAATAGCATTTATAACATCTTGAGTCGTTAATTTGTAGCTATATAATTTATGTGGATTAAGCCATATTCTCATCGCCTTTTGATTGCCAAAAATAGTGACATTGCCAACCCCATCAATTCTTGAAATTTGATCTTTTAAATTACTAAATAAAATAGAATTAAGATCTTCTTCGCTAGTTTCTCCGGTTTTTGAATATATGCCAACAATAAGCAAGAAATTATCATTTGATTTACTAACTCTTAATCCTTGCTGCTGAACAGATTGCGGCAGTAATGGTATTGCTGATTCAAGTTTATTTTGCACCTGAACTTGGGCAATATCTGGGTCAGTGCCAGGTTCAAAATTAAGAGATATTCGAGCAGAGCCATCAGAATTGCTGCTTGATGAAAAATATCGTAAATTATCAACACCATTAATATTTTGCTCTATAATTTGAGTAACAGAATTTTCAACAGTTTGTGCCGATGCTCCAGGAAGAGAAGCAGAAATTGAAACTGTAGGTGGTGCAATATTTGGATATAATTCAACAGGAATTTTAAAAAGTGAAAAAATCCCAGCAATCATCACAATGATCGAGATAACCCAGGCAAAAATTGGTCTTTTAATAAAAAATTCAGACATTATTTATTGTTCAAATCATATTTGACTTTAGCGTTGGGTCTAATTTTAAATAAACCTTTATTAATAATTATTTCTCCTTCTTTAAGCCCTTTTTTAACTATCCATTTATTATTATATAATTGATCAGCTTGAATAATTCTTGGAGTTGCGATATTATCTTTATTGATAATAAATACCATAAGACTACCATCTTGTTGGCGCATTACTGCGCTTTGTGGTACTGTAATTGCCATATATTCTTTAATATGGATAAAGGCATTAACAAACATACCAGGTATTAGCTGTTGGCTTTTATTGTTAAATTTAGCTCTCAATGTGATAGAGTCAGTTGACTGATCAATAAAGGATTGTTGAAATTGTATAGTGCCAATTTCGCTATAAGGTTTATTATCGATAATTAAACTAACTTTTAAATTATTGCTATTTTTAATAATTTGTGAAGTTGGTTGGGTAATATCAACATAAATTGGGCTTAATGAAGTAATGGTGGTTAATTCAGTTTCTTGATTTGCAGTTACTAAAGCCCCAACAGTGAAATTAGTTTTATTGATATTGCCAGAAATTGGTGCCAATACTTTTGTTTGATCAATTTGATCTTTGGCATTTGCTAATTTGGCTTTGGCAAGAGCTTCTTTTGATAATATATCTTCATATTCTTGCTTGCTGATTCCTTCAACTTGTAGTAGCTTTTTAAATCTAGTGGCTTGAGATTTAGCTGCCTCGTAATTAAGTTGAGCTTGTTTTATTTCTGCTTTTTGTACTGAGTCGTTAATTTGATATAATTGCTGTCCTTTTTTAACTTTAGAGCCTTCGATAAATGTTATTTTTTCGATTATTCCTGAAATTTCAGGACGAATTTGTGAAATTTTATAAGCATTAACACGAGCGGGAAATTCTTTAGAGATGATGATTTCTTCTTGAGCAATTTTAATAATATCGACATCTATAACTCGATTTGGATCAAAAAATCCACCACCATAACCACCTAATTGCCCCTTAAAAAGTAATTTGGGAATAATTGATAAGGCAATAAAAAAAACAACAATAAGGGCGATTATAGCTGTTAATATTTTTTTGCGATTTTTATTCATAAATATTGATAAATATACAGAAATTACGAATTAATAAATTTTATAATTATAAGTAAATTATTAAACAATAATTTGTGCTTAATATGTCTTTAATTATGGTGCGAGGTGTCATTATTATAAATAAATTTAATGACCAATCCTAGCTGTTATTTTTTAAAGCAAGTTCTTCTTCAATAGCAAGACCAATATCGAAAATTATTTGCTCATTAAGTTTGTCAGACATTAATTGCATGCCAATTGGAAGATTATCTTGATCAAAGCCAGCAGGAATTGATATAGCAGGAAGACCAGCTAGATTTGCCGGAATTGTAAATGCGTCATTGAGATATATTTTAACAGGGTTGTCGCCAGTTAAATATGAAATTGGAAAAGCGCTATTTGGTGTGGTTGGTGTTAATATTGCATCAACTTTTTTGAATGCTTCTTTGAAGTCATTGCTGATTAATCTTTTAATTTTAAGGGCTTTTTTATAATAGGCATCGTAATATTCGGCAGATAATACATAAGATCCGGTTAAAATTCTTCTTTTAACTTCATTGCCAAATCCAAGAGATCTGCTTTTGCTGTATAATTCTTCAAGATTGATATTATTATCTGGGCACCTAAAACCATAACGCACCCCATCATATCGAGCAAGATTAGATGAGCATTCGGCAGTAGCGATAATGTAATATACTTCAGGGCCATATTTAGTGTGAGGTAGAGAAATATCTATAATCTTAGCACCTCTAGCTTTTAAAATATCAATAGTATTTTGTCTTATTTTTTCAATATCTTGATTCATATTATCAAGGTGATATTCCTTAACAATGCCAATTTTTTTGCCTTTAATGTTTGAATTTAGGTTATTGTTAAAATCAGGCACTGCAACATTTAGGCTGGTTGAATCCTTGATATCATGACCAGCAGCAATTTTAAGAAGCAAGGATGCGTCATATATATTTTTTGCAAAAAAACCTGCCTGATCAAGCGAGCTAGCAAAGGCAATCATGCCATAGCGAGAGCATCTGCCATAAGTTGGTTTAACTCCAACAATATTAGTAAATGATGCTGGCTGTCTTACGGAGCCACCAGTATCAGAGCCGGTAGCACCAGCGCATAAATTAGCAGATACTGCCGCTGCTGAACCACCGGACGAGCCTCCAGGAACTAGATCTTGGTCAGAATTTTTCTTTTTATAAGGGTTGATAACAGGACCAAAATAGCTATTAGTGTTAGTTGATCCCATAGCAAATTCGTCCATATTTAATTTGCCAATATTAACAGCGCCAGCATTAAATAGATTTTGTGTTACTGTTGATTCATATGGCGGGATAAAGTTTTCAAGCATTTTTGACGCACAAGTTGTGCGAATATCTTTAGTGCAAAAAAGATCCTTAATACCAAGAGGCACTCCTTCAAGTTCTCTTGCATTATTATTGGCAATTTTTTGATCAGATATTTCTGCTAATTTAATGGATTTATCAAAAAAAGTGGTAATATAGGCATTGATTTTGAGGTTATTTTCAATATTTTTAATATATGATTTTGTTAATTCAATAGCGCTAAAATCTTTATTTTTAAGACCTGTAATGGCTTGTTTAATAGATAATTTAGTTAGTTCAGTCATGTTATTTAGCTTTATTAATTGCTTTTATTAGTTCATCTTTGGATAAAAATTCACTAGTAATAATACCTTCAGGTGCCATTGGTCCAAAAACTGCATTAAAAGGCACTCCAAATCTATTATATTTTTCCAGAAATTTCATAATTTCAGGATTTGGTTTAGATATATCACCTTGTAAAGGGATGATATTTTTGCTTTTAAGTAATTGCAAAATTTCTTTATTTTTTAAAACACGAAATTCGTTAAATTTACATGTTGAACACCAGCTAGCGGTGATATTTATAACAACAACATAACCTTGATTGACATAATTTTCAATCTTTTTTTCGTCAAATTCTTGCCAAATTTCATTATATAAAATTTCTTTTTTCTCAAAATTATGCTTTAAAGCAAAGGGAATAGTGAATAAACCAATAGTAACAAAAATAATAATGATATTTTTGATGATACGGCTACTTAATTTTAGTGTTGGTATTAATAATATTGCCAATAAACCAGTAATAATTGCTGGTAAATAGCCAATAATTGATATTAGAACATATATTAACCAAAATATTGTTGCCATTAATAGGCCAGTCATAATTTGTTTGAAATTATTGATCCATTTTCCACTTTTAGGAAGTAAATAGACCATTTGTGGATTGATGAGTAAGATAATATAAGGCAAAGAAAATCCAATACCAATAAAGCCAAATATTATGAAAATTACATAAAATTCTTGAGTTAAAGCAAAAGATATTGCCGTACCCAAAAAAGGTGCTGAGCATGGAGTGGCAAGCATAACTGCTAAAATACCAGAAAGATAATTGCCTAAAAAATTTTGCTTAAAATTTTGCTTAAAATTTTGCTTATTTTCAATATTTTGATCAATTTTATTATTAAGAATATTTATTAAAAAATTAGCGATATTAATTTGATAAATTCCTAAGAGATTGGCAGTAAAAAATATTAAAATTATAATTAAAGAAATTAAAAAATAAGGATTTTGAAATTGTAAACCCCAACCTAAATTATTGCCGAGTAATTTTATGATAATTGCTGTTAAAGCAAAAATAATAAAGCAAGTTAAAATACCAAAAATAGTTGCTAAAAATGATGATTTAATTTCGGCAATTTTGTTATTTCTTTGTTTGATTATTGATAATAATTTAATTGACAAAACAGGCAAAACGCAAGGCATGATATTTAAAATTGCACCACCTATAAAAGCAATAAAAATCATAAAGAAAAATGATTTATGAGAATTATTTTTGATATTATTTTGACTAATAATTTTATTAAGATTTTGCGGAGCAAATTCTTTGATTAACTTTAAAGAATCTTGATCAATTTCATTTGATAAATTAACAGAAAATTTTTGAGATTCGCTCAAGCAAATTTCTTTACACAAGCCAAAATCAATAGTAAAATTAAAATTATTATTAGCTATTTTTTTATCGCTAGAAATTATAACAGGAATAATAATATGGTCTTGATAAATATTGTAAGATAGGGTTAGATCGTCGAATTTTTCTTCAATAAAAATTGGTTGTGGCCAAAAAATTTTATGATTTTTAACAATATTATTATCAAAATAAAATTGCGGTTCAATACCAACATCCAAAGAATTATAGCTATATATTTTCCAATCTTTTTTTATTTTAAATTCAACAGCAATAAGTAATTTATTATCACTTATTTTTTGAGTTTTTTGATCAATAAATTTTGTTGCTAAAGCTCTGGCACTAACATTATTATTGGCAAAATAATGCCAATTAGAAATTGCAGCATAAGAGTTAAATATTACAAAAATATTAATGAATAAAAATAATGTAAATTTTGCAAATAATTTATGCATTAATGTAAAAAAGTTAAATTTATAACCGATTTTAACTATGTTAAAACTAGCATATCAAAAAATAAATAGCAATTTGTGCAAAAATGTGATATAATAGATATAAAGTGATTTTTTGCCTAATTATTTAGGTTTAATTTAATTTTATTGTTATGCCTCACAATTTTAATACTGATCAGAAAATTATTTGTGGTGGTGTTGATCACCTTGATGAAGCCGATAAAAAGAAGCTTCAGGGTTATGTTAAATTAAAAACAGCTGTTGGAGGCAATTTATATTGCGCTTTTTATACAATAGCCGAAGGTTCAAGATATCTTTCAATTGAATCTAATAAACTTTTAGATTTAATTGAAAAAGATAAGAAAAATAGCCGTGGCAATTATTACACACTGTCGCATCACATAAACCAATTAAGGGAAGTCTATGATACATACCAAAATAAAGATTTTAATCTAGATGCTCAACAAGGCCAAGACACAGAAGCATTACTTGAAGCAAGCAAAGATTGTTTAGAAAGTAATAAAGCATTTGCTGAAAAAAACAAATTATCATTAGATAACCTAAAACTTATTGGAGCTGAATTAAGTAATATTAATACAAAAAGTCAGGACTGGTTTGATGCATTAAGAAGAAATAAGCAGCTATATCATTTGATCGTTGGATCTTATTTAGCTAGTATTTACCCTAATATTGAAGAGTTGAATCATAAAAATGAACAGGGTAATGATCTTGAGCATCAACAGTTAATAGATTACGGAGATTACTTATTTCCAGATAATAAGGTTATTATGGATATTTCATCTAGGTATTTTTCGAATAAAGAATTAAGTGATATTATTGATCAAAATGCTTTAAGAGAAAGTGCAAAAAATTATCTGGGATATGATGAAGATAAGAAATTATTTCTTATGCCTCGAATCGATTCGGATGATGATAAAAGCAAATTTTTAGTAAAAATTTTAATGTTTAAAGATAAAATAAAAGATCAAATAGAATCACCTCAAGTATTACAAAATTTAACTTCAGCACTAGAGTCAGCACTAGAGTCAGCACTAGAGATAGAAAAATTCACAGAAAAAGAAAGTCTTTATTTTGATTATGATAAAGGTGGAAAACATTTCTCAGCGCTGATTCCAGAACGGATATATAATCAATTCCAAGAAGATAAACAAACTTCTCTTGGGGGGGGTGTTGAAGATAGCGGAACTCCATCACCAAGTCCTACTCCGCAAAATACTGAGCAACAAAGCGAAATTGAAGCAAATAAAATAAATTATAAATTATTAGAAGATTTAAATAAAGCAAAGCAAGGTGATGAAGCAAATGCTATAGAACAAGCTCAACAAGAATTCTGGTACCCACGAAGATATAGTGGTCTTGGTCTTATGGCTAAGTTAGTAGTAGATCCTCCTGTAGCAGACAGTCAAGAAAAATTTACATATAAATATAAAATTACTGACTGTATTGAAGGTGGATTGGCATCAATGTTTTATCATCAAAATAAGGAAAGAGACTTACACATAGTATTTGAATGTAAGCCAGAAGAACATGATCAGGTTATAACAAGAATTAGAAATCTTGAAAAGACAAAAAGCGTTGCAGATGATCAACAAGGTCCTTTATTTGAAATATGGAGTGGTATAGAAGGTGGGAGTCAAATTATAGCTGGAGGTGAATCTAAATTAGGTAGCAAAAGTGAAAATATAAAATTGTTATATGGCATTTCTCCTTTGGGTGAACAAAGTGATATTCCTGAGAGGAAATTCTACAAAAAGAAGCAAGATAATAGTTATGAAGTTCAAAGCTATGAAGAGTATATAGGCAAAGGTAGTAAAGAACATGTTGCTTCACGAGCAGCAGTAAGATCAAATGGCGCGGGGAGAGGAAATTAGTATTCCTAATCATCAGTTCGATTGCATAGCAACAAAGGTTTGAAAAAAAATATTACAACAGCCAAAATTACATTATTCAAAAAAGCCAGCTGTAAATAAGCGCTTGAATTTACATAAAGTAAAAATAATATATTTATTGAAATTTAGTAGTTAAAGATAAAATTTAAACTATATTTAGCCCAACAAAATATTGATAAATGTTACAAGATTCAAAAATCACTAATACAGCATATGAAGTCCTGAGGGTCAAAAGTAAAAAAGTATCATGTAGCGGTTCTGACGAAGTTTCTAGCCATCCATTAATTTATCTTGATATGGGCGATAAGGATTTTGTGGTATGTCCTTATTGTAGCAAATTATTTACCACTAAACAAAGTGTTTCACATAACCAAAAAAATGACAAATAACAATAATAACGCCAATAATACAGCTATAATTGGCCTGCAATGGGGTGATGAAGGAAAGGGCAAGATAGTAGATTATCTGGCTGACAAATTTAACTCAGTTATTAGATTTCAAGGTGGTAATAATGCTGGCCACACTATTAAAGTTGGCGATAAAACATTTAAGCTAAGCTTGCTGCCATCTGGAGTGGTGCAGGGCAAGTTTTCAGTTATTGGTAGTGGTTTGGTGGTTGACCCTGTGGCTTTATTTAAAGAAATTGACGCTATCAAGGCTCAAGGGGTTGATATTAACCCAACAAATCTTGTAATTGCAAATAATGTTTGCTTGATATTATCTGTTCATCGTGAGGTTGATCAATTATTAGAGCAGCAAAAAGGAGAGGCTAAAATTGGCACCACCGGCAGAGGAATAGGGCCAGCCTATGAAGATAAAATGGGTCGTAGATCAATTAGATTGGCTGATTTATTTGATGATCAAATATTACATAATAGATTAGAAAATCTTCTTTTTTATCATAATTTGCTCAGAAAAAGCCTTAATGCTAGTGAAGTTAAAATTGATGATTTACTTGCTGAAATTAGCTCTATTAAAGACAGGATTAAGCCTTTTGCTATGGAGCCTTATGAAATTGCCCAAAAATTATCCTCTTTAACTCCGATCATGTTTGAGGGTGCTCAAGGAGCGCTTCTTGATATTGACTATGGAACTTTTCCTTTTGTTACATCTTCTAACACTATGTCTGGCCAAGTTACTCTTGGATCTTGTCTTGGAGTTGCAGATTTGCATCATACTCTTGGTATTTTAAAATGCTATACTACTAGAGTTGGTTCTGGTCCTTTTCCAACTGAGCTAGATGATGAAATTGGCCAGCATTTAGCTAGTAAGGGTCAAGAAATTGGCACAGTTACAGGCAGAAATCGCAGATGTGGCTGGCTGGATGCTTGCTTATTTCGCTACATTGTTAAATTATCCAATGTTAAAGAAGTTGCTCTTACAAAATTAGATGTTCTTGATGATCTTGAAATTATCAAAATTTGCACTGGCTATAAAATTGACAATAAAGTAATAGATTATTTGCCGCAATCTCAAGATTTATGGTCAAAAATTACACCAATTTATGAAGAATTCCCTGGTTGGCAGCAATCTACATATGGAGTTACTAAATTTAATGATCTAGCACAAAATGCCAAAGATTACATTGCAAGAATTCAGGAATTAAGCGGAGTTAAAATTAAAATAATTTCTACTGGCCCTAAGCGAGATCAAACAATATATATCTCTTAAGAAAATATGACAATTACCATTAAATTAAATGGCAAGGATCATAAATTACCACAAGATCAAACAATTGCAGATCTAATCAAGGATTTAGCAATAGATATTAATAAAGTGGCAATTGAAAAAGATCTAGAAATTATATTGCCACAAAATTACACCAAAACCAATATCAATAATGGCTGTCAAATTGAAATTGTGCATTTTATTGGAGGTGGTTGATTTTATAGCAAAATATGTCTCTTAAAAAATATTTATCATGGAAATTACTGCTTAAAGTCCAAATAAGATAAAAAATACTATTTATTTACTAATATTTTTACATTCTTTGTTTTTTCCTTTCTGCTCCATCTGGTATTGGAGTTAGGGTAGTGGATGGTCCTTCTAAACTTCTCTTGCCAGAGTGCTCTTGCATAATATCTCCATTTTTTGTAAGTAAAGCAATTGATTTATTATCTAAGAAAGCATCAATGCACTGTAAAAGAATTTCTTCCTTCTTATTTAATTCTTTTATATTATTGTCGTTTTCAGTGAAATCGCTACCTGTAACAATACTCCTAGCCTTACCAAATGAAATTTTGATTTGTTCTTTAATATTTTTGTCAAAAAATAGCATTTTTATGGCTTGTTGAAATATATCACCTGTAGCTGTAAATGAAAATAAAGCATCTGGGAAATCTTCTTGGTTTTTATCAAGATATGAAGCTATTATATCAGCATATATTCTGGCAGAATCTACTTTTGAAACCATATTATAGTTTGGATCTGGAAAGAATATTCCTGCTTCGCAATTATCTGGCGATGCTCTTCTAGATATGGCGGTTTCGTTCAGAATTGTAAAGTCAAGTATAACAGGTTTTTGTTCTTTAGTGTTATCTTCTTTTGTTAAAGTTTCAAAGCCGCTATTCCCTAAATTATTTTCAAGATCTCCAAGGCAGAATAATTTCATTATTAACTCTATCGCGCAGCGATGAATATTATCTTTTTGTGTTTCAGGTATTGTTTTTAAGAGATTATTTTGATTATTATCTTCAAAAGAAGTTTTTTTAAAAGTTTTATCATGGCGTGATCTACAAGATAGATCTTCGCTAAAAATAACTAAAACATTATTAATAACAGATGATTGAGCATGTGGTCCATATCCTAAATTGTCTAACAAGAAATACATAGCAGCTTCATTATATCTGCAATTATTGCTAACTCCACTACCATGAAGGGCGGGTTTGGCGTGATATTTTTTTTCTTTATATTCTATAATAAAATGACAATCTCGATTTGCCGTTTTTTTTGTAGATTCAAATTTATATATATTGATGGTGTCTAATTGAGTTTCATTGGGGCAATATAATCTTGCAAATTCTTGTTTTAATTTTATTTTAAATTCAGCACCATTCATAGTTGTTGTTACTAGATCCATTGCTAGACTATCTTCGATAAGACAAAAGGATTTTCGCTGGCGACACCAATTTCTATTGGTGGTGCTACTATGGGAGTTTTTTCTTGTGAATATTCACCTAATGTCGGCATGTAAAATCAAAGATAAATATTAAATAAATTTGATCTTGATATTTATCTTTTGCAAAAAACCTCATTGTCAAATTTATATATAATTATAGGGCTTTAAGTCTTTGAAATTACATGTTGCAATCCAAAATTTGATAGGGATTATAATATTGATAAAGACAAGAAAAGTTGATTTCTTTAGTGGTTTTTCGAAGTTTTTTTAAAGAGTTTTTAAAATATAAAAAGCTAAATTAAGCAAAATTATTTATGAGTAACTATAAGAATAAGAATATTAATATTAGAAATTACGCCGATCAAACACAATTAATAAGGGGTGGTAGTTTTAGGTCTAATTTTGGTGAAACATCAGAGGCAATTTTTATGAATTCTGGTTTTTGTTATAATGATGCTCAAACTGCAGAAAAAAGATTTAACAAGGAAGAACCAGGTTATGTTTATTCAAGATATTCAAACCCAACATTAAAAATGCTAGAAGAAAGACTGGCTTTACTTGAAGGTTGCCAAGCAGCATGCGTTATGGCTAGTGGTATGGCTGCGGTCTTTGCTTCAATAATGTGTCAGATAAAAGCTGGCGATCATATTGTTGCATCTAGAGTATTATTTGGTTCATGTTATCATATTTTAACGCAAATATTACCAAATTATAATATTGAAGTATCATTAATTGATGGTGTTGATAATAATGAATGGCAAAAAGCCTTTAAATCAAATACCAAGTTGGTATTTATTGAAACACCGGCCAATCCCAATCTTGAAATTATTGATATTGAATTTGTGGCAAATTTATGTAAAAAAAATAATGCCAAATTAATAATTGATAATATTTTTGCTTCGCCCTTTTGCCAAAGCCCTTTTAAATTTGGTGCTGATATTGTATTATATTCTACAACAAAACATCTTGACGGACAGGGTAGAACAATTGGTGGCTGTGTTTTGGGCAGTAAGGAATTTATTGAGGATATTTTATTACCATTTCATCGTCATACAGGCCCGGCAATGAGCCCTTTTAATAGCTGGATCATACTTAAAGCTATGGAGACCTTTAAATTAAGAATGAAGCAGCAATGCGAAAATGCTTTTAAAATAGCAAAATTTTTAGAAGCATCTACTCAAATTAAAAGTGTATATTATCCTTTGCTTGAGTCTCACCCGCAATATAAAATTGCAAAAAAACAAATGCAATATGGTTCTAATTTAATTGCTTTTGAGGTTGATGGTAGCAAGGATAAAATTTTTAATTTTATGAATAATCTAAAAATTATTGATATTTCAAATAATTTAGGCGATTCTAAATCATTAATTACTCATCCATCTTCAACAACTCATTCTAATATTTCAAAAGATGAGCAGCAAAAAATTGGTATTAGTCAGTCCCTATGTCGATTATCTGTTGGTCTTGAAGATGTGGATGATCTAATTAATGATATTAATAATGCACTTTTAATTAAATAATAATATATGCCTAGCTTAGATATAGTTTCAAAAATTGACTTACAAGAAGTTGATAATGCTGTTAATTCAGTACTTAGAGAATTAACTAATCGTTATGATTTTAAAGGTGCAAAATTTACTATTGAACTTAAAAAATCTGAAAATCTTATTGAGATTAATGCTCCAGATGAATATAAATTAAAAGCAATTCAAGAATCTCTTAAAGTATATGCTACTAAAAGATCAATAGATGTTAAATCGCTAGAATTTTGCGAGCCACAAAATGCTTCTAATAATTCATTTCGTCAAGAAGTTAAAATTAAAAATGGTATTGACCAGGAATCTGCAAAAAAAATTGTTAAGCAAGTTAAAAATTCAAAATTAAAAATCCAAGCTTCAATTCGTGGCGATGAAGTAAGGCTTGAAGGCAAAAAACGCGATGATTTACAGCAGGCAATGTCAATTGTTAAAGCGCAATCAAGTGATATTGCCCTACAATTTATAAATTTTAGAGATTAATCCGCTTAACTTAGCTAATATCATAATTAGTAAAATTTTGTAAAAATTTATTTGATATATTTTATTAATTATGATATAATTAAATTATTAATTTAATTAAAAATATTATTATGAAAAGCGATTCTACAGCTTCAAATATAGATAAAAAAGGAGGTGGTGCTAAGTCAATTCGAGGGGCATTAGGATTGTTATGCTCAGCTATAGTTTTTGTTATGACTTTAACAGTAAGTGCTGTAAAAATTGGTGCATCTAATATTGGAACATTATTTTTTGGCAAAAAAATGGGAGCAAAAATAAATAAATCCTTTGGAGAACCTGTCGAATCATTTTTTTGTTTTATTTTAGCTGCATTAAATAGTATTGTATTAGCTGATGGAGGCAAACCCAGACCTTTTGCAACAGAAACAACAGATCATCAATGTGGTAATGATATGACAGGGCGTTCTTCTACTCAAGAAGCGTTGAATAAAGATGATCATAATCCTAATACAACTATCTCTTGCGAAGGAGTAAAACAGCTCGTTGATGGTCCTGCTGTGAGCACAGGTAGGGCATAGGAAATATCAAGGTGTTAGTTATAAATAATTAGCAATCTAAAGCAATCCAAGCCTATTAAGCAATTCTTCAGTTTCTTTAGGAAGTAACTCAATTTGAACTTTTGCGGTTCCTTTATTAATAAATTCTAGTCTTTGCGCAGCAGCTTTGGATAAATCAATCACCCTATCCTTGGCAAATGGACCCCTATCATTAACACGAAGAATTACTGATTTGTTATTTTCAAGATTTGTAACTTTAACAATCACAGGCATAGGAAGAATTCTATGTGCTGCTGTTAGTTCATTCATATTATAAATTTCTCCATTAGCAGTCTTTTTGCCATGAAATTTTGGTCCATACCATGAGGCAGTGCCTTGCTCGCTAAATTCATTATATTCTTTGGGGTAGTATTTAATGCCATCAATTTTATATGGTTTACCTATTTTGTAATGGCCCTTATAGCTATTATCTGGCTGGTCATAATAGGTATCTATATATTCTATTTTTTTATTTGGATTATTGTTGATAGAGCTGTTATAATTATTATTATTGTTATTTTTTGTAAAATCTGTCCAATTATTATCATTATATTTACTTTTAATTCTTGTGAATTTACTTGATTGGCTTGAGGAGCAAGAGTTTAATATAAAGGTAAATAAAAATATTAACCAAAAATAATTTTTGAATAATTTTGTCATTTTATATTAGTTATTCTTGCTATTATTAGTAGTAATTGGTTTGCTGATATTAAATATATTATTTTTTAGAGCCTTACTCAAAATGAATTCTTCTTGAGTGGTTGCGCATAATTCATTTTTACTGATCATAAATATTCCAAAATCAGCTAATAGATTTGGTGCAATATCATAATTAAATAATTTTGGAGATTTGCTTTTGGTAGTGAGGAATATTTTACTATTAATTTGAAAATCTAACTCTTTGCATAAATTTTCAAAATCCCTTATAGAGCAGAAGTGAATATTAGGGGTATCATACCAAGAAAAAGGCAAATTCTTATTAACTGGCATTTGCCCTAAGGTAAGAAGCTGTAATCTATTTTTAAAATTAGCAAAATTAGGTAGTGACACTATAGCATATTTTGCGATTCTCAGCATTTCTTTGAGCATTTTTTTGGGGTTTTGGGTGGCTTGAATTGTTTGACTAAGAATTGCATAGTCAAAATTATGATTTGGGTAAAATTCTAGATCCTTTTCGCAATCACCCTGAATTGCTGGTATAGATTTTTTTATAGCTTTTGTTACTAATTCTTGTGATATTTCTAGCCCTCTGACATCAATATTTTTAGTATTTTTAAGAAAATATAATAATTCGCCATCACCACATCCAATATCAAGTACTTTGCTTTGAGGCTTGATAAGTTGGGATATAATTTCAAGGTCATATCTAATTTTTTTAGTAATAATATTTTGACCAATATTATTATGACTTATTTCAATATTCATAAAATATTACTAATAGTTTCTTTTAAAGCCTGATTTTCTATTAAAAATGAATCATGACCAGCCTGGCTTTCAATATTAATGGCGCTAACTTTTATGTCGCATGCTATTAATGATTTTGTTAATTTTTTCATTTCTTTAGGGGGAAATAGCCAGTCATCAGTAAATGAAATAACAACAAATTTTAAATCGTAATTTTGCGAAATATCAATAAATGCTTTAGCTAAATTACCGTCATTATCGCTCTCTAGGTCGAAATAATCTGCTGCTTTAGTTATATATAAATAAGAATTAGCGTCAAAGCGGTCAACAAAGCTAAAGCCTTGATGGTGAAGATAGCTCTCAACTTTAAAATCCTTGTCAAAAGTAAAGGAAAAATTATCTTTATCTTGAAGGTTGCGGCCAAATTTATTGTGAAGTGCTAATTCTGAAAGATAAGTAATATGAGCACTCATTCTAGCAACTGCCAAACCCTTTTGAGGATATTGTTTTTTTTCTAGGTAATTTCCGCCCTGCCAATTGGGATCTGCCATTATAGCTTGGCGCCCAACTTCATGAAAGGCAATATTTTGTGGACTATGGCGATAAGAACATGCTATTGGAACAATTAAATTGCATTTATGTGGGTAATTTATAGCCCATGATAAGGTTTGCATTCCACCAAGAGATCCACCAATAACAGCATGTAGCTTGTCTATTTTGAGATGCTGAATTAAAAGATTTTGCGCATTAACCATATCATCAATAGTGATAATAGGAAAATCAAGATTATAAGGTTTATTTGTTTTGGGGTTATTTTCTTTGGGCCCAAGCGACCCCATACAGCCGCCAATAACATTGCTGCAAATTACAAAATATTTATTAGTGTCAATGGGTTTATTTTTGCCAATCATAAAATGCCACCAACCCTTTTTTTTAGTAATAGGATGAGGCGATGCCGCATATTGATCGCCTGTTAAAGCATGGCAAATTAAAATAGCATTTGATTTATCTTTATTAAGGGTGCCATATGTTTGGTACGCCATAGCAAAATTGTCAATTTGGCTACCATTTTGTAATTTAAGAGGCTTATCTTTGGCTAAAATAGCAATTTTACCAACTTCAAATTCCTTATAATTTGGTCCAAATTTTGATTTAACTTTCATTATAATATTTAAAATATAACATCAAACAAGTTGTTAATTAAAAAATTATATTATATAACTCAAAAAAAATGTCTATCAAAAAAAATAACATTATTGACCCAAAATTGCTAGAGCTACGAACTCAAATAGACAAAATTGATAGCCAAATAATAGATTTACTGATAAATAGAATGCAAATAGTAGATCAGGTTGCATTATTCAAAAAATCGCAAGATGATGCGCTATATATAAAATCCAATCGCGAAGCTGACATGATTAAGGACATATCTGATAGGCTCAAAGATTATTATCCTAAATCGCATATAATTTCAATCTGGCGCAAAATAATAGCTGCTTCAAATTTGCGAGAACAAGATATAAAAATTGGCCTATATAACCCAAATAATATTACTGATTACAAATATATAATTAATGAATATTACAGCCAGGAATTTATTGTCAAAAGCTATGATAATACAGAATTAATGATCAAAGAAATTAAAGATAAAAACATAAATATTGCACTTATATCATGTAATTTAGACAATAATGATTGGTGGCAATATTTAGAGGAAGGTAATATTAAAATTTTTGCTAAAATTCCTTTTCAAAGCAACTCTGATCATAAATTATATTGCCTAGCAATTAAAAATGTTGAGCCAAGTCAAAATGATGCCACAATATTAAGTGTCAAATATAATAATGACATAGATCTCTGTCAAATTAAGAGAAAAATAACTGATTTAGGATATAAACTAACAATAATAACTCATAATAGTCAAAATAAATCACTATTAATTGAAATATTGGGGTATTTAGATGATAAAGACCTTGCAAAAATAAATGATCAAATTTCAACAAAAATTATAGGATATTGTGCCGTAGATTTTTAACGACAATTCTTTAAGGATTCAAAATATTCAACCAATTTTGATACGCCGCCTATAGTGAATGTTGTAGTAGCAGGTTCATCTGTTATATTACTACGAGTTATGCCTGCAACTTGTTCTTTTGAAACGATATTTTTAGATCCTAAATTTTTCGGCATTGTTAATCTAAAATAGATTTTACTAGCAATTAACATAATTGAGTATAAAATTAACATTTTAACTCAATCAATCAGGCTATGAAATGTTTAAAATGCTCTAGTGAAAATGTTTGCAAGAATGGTAAGATGTATGGTGTGCAACGCTATAAGTGCAAAGATTGTAATTATAACTATACCAAGGGTAGAAATTGCAAAGACAAGTCTTTAAAAAGGTTTGCACTCGAGCTATATTTGGAGGGTTTAGGTTTTAGATCTATAGGTAGGCTAATAAAAGTGAGCCATGTTAGTGTTTGTAATTGGGTTAAACAATACGGTCAAAGCCTAGACTTGTTACAAAATGATCATAAAGTATGCCTGACGGAGATAGATGAAATGCACAGCTATGTTGGTTCAAAAAAAACGCAATGTGGATCTGGATTGCTGTTGATCGATATGCAAAAAAATTCGTCAACTTCACTATTGGCGACAGATCGGCAAAGACGGGGAAAGAGCTTTGGAAAGGAATAAAAAATTGAGCTAATGGCTTTATTGCTACAGATTATTGGAAGCCATATGAGAATTTTCTTCCTCAGAAGAGGCATATTCAGTCCAAAGCTCATACATTTACACATACATTTACAGTCGAAGAAGGTTACAATAGTTTGTTTAGGCATTTTCTTGCTAGGTTTAGAAGAAAAAGTAAATGCTATAGCAAGTCTAAGGAAATGTTAGAATATTCTGTAAAATTATTGATTTTGAAGAGAAATGGGTTATTATCTATTTTAGATTAACAATGCTTCAAAGATCATACCATTAAAAATAAAATATTTAAAACTTTAAAAGATCTAGAAGATAAAGTTTGTAAGTTTATGTAAACACTAACCCCTGAAATTATTAAAAAAGTTTGTAATGTTAACTATGTTGTATTATAGGTTAACTTTGGTATAAGACAATATTGTCAAATTTGTAGAAAATAATAAAAAAAATTAGCTTGTTAATTAAATATATTAATTAGATATATTATTCGGCCTTAACTTGGAAAATTATTATTTATTGATAATATCTAGAAATATCTGGCCATATTTTGATATTTTATTTTGACCAACACCGCTAATTTTTGACATTTGTTCTAATGTTTGTGGTTTTGTTTGGGTCATCTGGATTAATGTTTTATCATGGAAGATAATATAAGGAGGCAGATTATGGCTTTTAGCTAATTCTAATCTTTTGGCTTTTAATTGATCAAATAAAATCAGATCATCATCATTTAGCTGGTTTTTAGTTAATGTTAATTTTGTTTTTAGGTCTTTTTTAGGATTTTTGGATTTTTTCTGATATTTTCTAAGTTCAATTTGTTGTTTTTTAGATAAAAATTCGCTACCTTGCTTGGTTATTTTTAAGCTGCCATGACCTACCATATCAACTTTTAGCAGATTTCTAGCTATTAATTGACGAAAAATACTATTCCATTCTTGTTTGTCATATTCATGACCAATATTGTAAACACTTAACTGATGATGATTGAAATTTTTTATACGATCATTATCTACTCCAAGTAAAATATCAATTAAATAAGCTACACCAAATAATTGTTTGGTGCGATAAACGCAAGAAATTGCTTTTTGAGCTGCAATTGTTGCGTCAAAAGTTTGTGGCTTTTCATTGCAATTATCGCAATTATCGCATTTATGGCATTTATCATCAAAATATTCTAGCAATATTTTTCTTCGACATGATGTTGCTTCGCATAAGCCTAGTAAGTAATTTAGCTTTTGGATTTCAATTCTTTTTTGATTATCTGGGCTGTTAGAATTTTCAATAAAATTGCGCTGCATGGCAATGTCTTTTAAGCCATAAAACATGATGGCGCTGGCTGGTTGCTGGTCTCTTCCGGCGCGGCCAGTTTCTTGGTAATAGCTTTCTATATTTTTTGGTAGATTCATATGAATAACAAATCTTACATCTGGCTTGTCAATTCCCATGCCAAAAGCTATTGTGGCTACCATGATAGCATTTTCTTGCTCTAGAAATATTTTTTGATTTTTACTGCGCATTTTGCTATGCATGCCGGCGTGATATAAAAGAGCATTAAAACCTTTATTTCTTAAAAATTCACTAATTTCTTCACATTTTTTGCGCGATATACAATATACCACCCCACTTTGATTTGGATGATTATTGGTAATATATTCTGTTAATTGCTTTTTGGGATTATCTTGTTCTTTAATGCTATATTTAATATTGGGGCGGTCAAAGCTTGAAATAAAATGTTTTGCATTATGAAGTTCTAGATTATTGATAATATCTTTTCTAGTTGGCTGGTCTGCAGTTGCAGTTAAGGCAATTCTTGGAATATGAGGAAATTTACTAGCAAGAATTGATAATTCAACATATGATGTTCTAAAATCATGACCCCATTGCGACACGCAGTGAGCCTCGTCAATGGCAAAAAGCGAGATATTTATATTAGCTATAAATTTAAGAAATTCATCCATTAATAATCTTTCAGGAGCAATATATAATAATTTAAGTTGATTATGTTTTATTTGCTCTTTGATATTGTTAATTTCAAGATATGAGATTGATGAATTAATAGCTGCAACCTTAACACCATTTTCTTTCAAGGAATTAACCTGATCTTGCATCAGAGCAATTAGTGGTGAAATTACTATACTCAATCCTTCAAATAGCAAGGCAGGAATCTGATAGCACAGAGATTTGCCAGCTCCAGTTGGCATTAAAACAAAGCTATTATTTTTAGCTAATATATTATTGATAATATCTTGTTGAGAAGAGCGAAAATTATCATAGCCAAATATTTCTTTAAGTATTTTTCTTGCTTTATTATTGTGCAATTTTTTCTTGTGTTTGATTTAATTTTTCTACTTCAGAAGGGGCGTATGTGAAATTTGGGTCAACTCCAGGAAAATCTTCATTTAAATAATAACATATAGCTTCAAGATCTTTAATATTGGCTCTTGGTAGCTCTAATCGTTTGATTTTGAATTGTTCATAAATTTGTGCCATCGATATTGGGTTAATATCTATATCTAGTCTTAATAAGTTAAATTGGGCTATATTACGATTTTTTAAAAGGATATGATAAATTTGCGCAGATAAATCATCGTAAGATAAATCATTATTTTTACATATTATGATTAAATCACTATTATTATTAGTCCTAGATAAAATAAGTTCTAATTTATTTATATCATTTTGATTTTTAATAATAATCTTTTTTTTGTTAGTTTTAGACTTTTTCATTATTTTAGTAAAATAAAATCAGCTAATACATTTGCCATCATAGCCTCTCCAACCGGAACTGCTCTAATGCCAACACAAGGATCATGTCGTCCTTTAGTAATGATTGAACAATTATTATTATTTACATCAATAGTTTTGCGCTCAACTAAAATTGAGCTAGTTGGCTTTACGCAAAATCTAACTACTATATCTTGGCCAGATGATATTCCTCCTAAAATACCGCCAGAGTTATTATTGCTGAAATTTACTTTATTATTTTCAAACCACATTTCATCAGCTAAATTTGAGCCTTTTTGTAAAGAACATTCCTTGCCTATACCAATTTCAACACTTTTAACTGCATTAATAGACATCATGGCCATTGCTAATTTGGCATCAAGCTTATTGTAAATTGGTTGCCCAAGGCCAATAGGTACATTTTTGGCAATTATCTCAATTTCTGCACCAATTGAGTCACCTTTTTTACGAATATCGAGCAAATAATTGCTAAAATCATCGATTATAGAAGAATCGGGGCAAAAAAAGTCATTTTTATTAATTTGGTTGAGATCAATATTTTGGCGATTAATTTTTAAATCTCCAATTTGGGTAATATAGCCATATATTTCAATATTATGTTGCGCAATAATTTTGCGCGCCACAGATCCTGCTGCAACTCTCATTGCTGTTTCGCGTGCTGATGATCTGCCTCCTCCTCTATAATCTCTAATACCATATTTTTTAAAATAAGTGTAATCAGCATGAGAGGGGCGAAATTTATCTTTTATTTCTTGGTAATCATGAGATTTTTGATCATTATTATAAATTATTAAACTAATTGGAGTACCTGTTGTTTTGCCTTCAAAAACTCCAGATAAAATTTCAACCTTATCTGATTCTTGGCGCTGAGTTGTAAATTTAGACTGGCCTGGTTTGCGCAAATCAAGATATTTTTGAATATCTGCTTCACATAAGTCAATTAAAGAAGGGCAGCCATCAATAACGCAACCAATTGCTTTGCCATGGCTTTCACCCCATGAAGTAAAAGAGAATAATTCGCCAAATTTATTCATAATTTTAGTTAAATTTAATTCTTAAATTGTCATTGATCAGTGGTAGTGCTTTATCAATTTGTTGCATTTCTGTCATATTTGAATTGCAATGAAGTATTAAATCGCACCCAGCATTTAAAGCTTTGATTGCTGAGTCACCAATTTCACCTTTTAATGCTTTCATTGATATGTCATCTGTCATTAAAATATTTTTAAAATTAATTTCATTGCGAATAATATCGATCATTTTTGATGAATGAGTGGCGCAAAAATTACTATCAATTTTGGTATATAAAATATGAGCAGTCATGGCAAATTTTTGTTGATTTAAGGCTTTAAATGGTAAAAAATCGCTATATTTTAGAGTATTATAATCATTAGTTATTTCTGGTAATTCAAAATGACTATCGCATAATGCTCTGCCATGTCCTGGAATATGCTTTATAACAGGATATATGTTTTTTGATAAGAGAGATTTACATATTTGCTTTGCAAGATCAATAATTTGATCCGAATTATCGCCATATGCACGATCGCCAATAACTTTGTGAGTAATAGGCGTTATAATGTCAAGAATAGGCGCGCAATTGACATTTATGCCAAGTTGAATAAGGTCGTCAGATATTTTTTGAAAATTATCATAAATAGCTGATTTTGCCTGCTCTTTATCTTTGGCATAGATGTCGCCAAAATATTGACCACTCGGATATTTTGGCCATATTGGTGGACTTAGGCGAGAAACTCTGCCACCTTCTTGATCAATTAAAATAAGAACATCACTTTGCATGAGTTCTTTAAGAGAGTTGGTTAATTTAAGTAGCTGATCTTTATCTTTGATATTGCGTGAAAAAATAATAAATCCAACCGGACCTGAATTTGCAAAAAAATATTTTTCCTTATCATTTAATTCAAATGATTCAATTCCATAAATTACAGGTTTTTTGATATTTTTATTATGGGCAATTTTTTGTAAAAGATTCATTAAAGAATGCCTTTGGTTGAATTTATAATATTTTTTTTGCGATCATCAATTGTAATAGCTTCTCTAAGTGCTCTTGCTAGCGCCTTAAAGCATGATTCAATAATGTGATGATTATTAATGCCATAGAGATTTTCAATATGTAGATTACAGCCAATTGCCTGAGCAAGAGCGTGAAAAAATTCTCTAAATAATTCGCAATCCATTTCACCAACTTTGTCGCGCTTAAATTCACAATTAAAAATAGTATATGCTCTGCCAGATAGATCAATAACACAGCGACTCAATGTTTCATCCATTGGCACATAGCTATGACCAAAGCGATTAATTCCCTTTTTGTCGCCCAGTGCTTTATTAATGGCCTGACCAATTGCAATGCCGCAATCTTCAGTAGTATGATGAAAATCTATATTAAGATCGCCCTGACATTTAAGATTGATGTCAATCAAACTATGATGAGATAATTGTTCTATCATATGATTTAAAAACCCAATACCAGTATCAATCTGATATTTTGCCTGACCATCAAGATTGATTGAAACATTGATTTTGGTCTCTTTAGTGTCTCTGGTAATTTCAGCAATGCGCATATTTTATGATAAATTTTTTGCAACAAAATCCCAATTTACTAGCTTTTCAAGGAATATTTCAATATAATTTGGTCGTGCATTTTGATAATCTAGGTAATAAGCATGTTCCCAAACATCCATTGTCATTAAGGGCTTGGCATTAGTTGTTAAGGGGGTATGGGCATTAGCGGTTTTAGTAACTTTGAGTTTGTTATCTTCTAAAACAAGCCAAGCCCAACCAGATCCAAACTGAGTTGCTCCTGCATTTTTAAATTCACTAATAAAGTTTTCGTAAGATCCAAAATCTGCCTCAATCTTTGCTAAAAGATCTCCAAGCGGCTTGCCTCCACCATTTGGTTTCATTGAGTTCCAATAAAAACTATGATTCCAAACTTGAGCAGCATTATTGAATATGCCAACCATTTTATCGTCATTAGCACTAATTTTGATAATTTCTTCAAGGGTTTTATTTTCTAAATCAGTACCAGTAATTAATTTATTAAGATTAGTAACATAGGCTTGATGATGCTTGCCATAGTGATAATTAAGAGTTTCTTCAGAAATAAAAGGCTCAAGAGCATTTCTTTTATATGGTAAATCTGGTAATTCAATAGGCATAGTTTTTTTGAATTTAAAGTTATTAATAAAGTTTTTTTTTGCAAATGCAGTATTGGCAATTAATGATGAGCTTGCAAGTAATGCAAAAGATAATGCTGCATTTTTAATAAAAATTCTTTTTGATAGATTCATAATTTATCTGAATTTATTGAGATGTCAATCCTCATTATTTTTCTAAATTATTAGAATAATTTATGTCAACCTTAAGTGGCAAGTCAAGAATAAAGGCATTTTCCATAATATTTTTTACAATTTTGCAAATTTGTTCCTGATTTTCTTGATTGGTTTCAATAACTAATTCATCATGAATTTGCATGGTTATTTTAGCTGCAATTTGATTATCATAAAAGTAATTATCAAGTTTTATCATAGCTTTTTTGATTAAATCTGCTGCGCTTCCTTGGATTGGGGCGTTAATTGCTAGTCTCTCAGACTCTCCTTTGATGATAGGGTTTTTATTATTAATATCTTTTAAAAAGCATTTGCGATTAGCAATTGTTTTTACATAGCCATTAATTTTGGCAAATTGAATTGATTCTTTCATATATTGATCAATGCCAGGATATGTTGCTAGATATGATTTAATATAGTCGCTAGCTTGACTTCTTGAAATTTTTAGCTGTTTAGCTAGGCCAAATGCGCTAATTCCATAAATTATACCAAAATTAATTGCTTTAGCTTTTGATCGCAAATCTTGACTGACTTCACTTTCATGAATATTAAATACCTGGCTGGCTGTAATTTTGTGAATATCTTTATCTTCTTTAAAAGCATCTATTAGGCTTTGAATTTGAGCCATATGGGCAATGATTCTTAATTCTATTTGCGAGTAATCAGCAGAAATTAATATGTTATTTTGATTAGCGATAAAAGCCTGGCGGATTTTTTTACCTTCAATACTTCTAATTGGTATATTTTGTAAATTTGGATTGCTTGAGCTGAGTCTTCCGGTAATTGTTGATGTTGAAGAAAAATTAGAGTGAATTCTATTGGTTTTGTGGTTTATTTCTTTTGGTAGAGCATCACTATAGGTGTTTTTGAGTTTAGAGAATTTTCGAAAATCTAATATTTTGTTAGCAATTTCATGGCCATCATGAGATAATTCTTCTAATACTGCAGAATTTGTTGATAAATTGCCGGTTTTTTTGGATTTTTTTGAAGATGAGATTTGCATTTTATCAAATAAAACTTCTGATAATTGCTTAGTTGACGCAATGTTGAAATCGCAACCAGCCATTTGGTGTATTTCACTGGTTAATTGATTGATATTTTTGCCAAATTCATCTGAAAGATTTTTCATGGCTGAAATATCAATTTTAACGCCATGATCTTGCATTCTAGCAAGTGACAAAATTAAAGGTTTTTCGATCATGCAATATGATTCGTTAAGTTTTTGTGCAAAAATTTGTGGTTTTAAAATTTGATAGATGTTGTAAATTGATTGATTTTTAAAAGCTAAAAATTCTAGCTTTTTATCTTCACTGATATTTTCTAATTCTTTATTTTTATCTATAAGGTTAAGTAATTCGTAAAAATCATTATTATCATTATCAATATTTGCAGTAATTAAGGTACTAATTTGATTCTTAGTTGAAGAGGTAAGAAGATGATTCATAAGGTTAATATCATCAAATGTGATATCTCTTTTAGATGTTAATATATTTCTAAGATTTTTATTATTAATTGCAGATTTATAAAAATTTTTAAAATCAAAGAATATTTTAATAATAGAATCATCATTAATGAGTTTTTGCAGTAAATCTAAGCCATAATTATCGATAATGATATTATTGGTTGATTGATTAAATAGATCCTGATTCCTGGTTTGATTTTGTGAGTTAATTTTAAAATAATATAAATCATCAAATTCATCATTTTTATAAAGTAATAATGTAATAAATTCCAAATTATTATTAAGGCAGCAATAATCAATTGCAATAAAAGGCTTGTCGATAAGTTGATTATATATTTTATTGATATGATCAGAATTATCGATCAAGATCTTATTAATTTTTTTGGATTTATTGCTAATTTGCTCTTTATTTTGTGATAAATTATTGTTTATTTGAGTATTATCAATGTTAAATTCTTTTTTAATGCGCGACAATAATGAGTTAAAGCCATGAAAGCTAAGAAATTTAATTAAAGTTATTGGGTCAAATGGTTTAATTGCTAAATCAGAGCAATTAATATCAATATCGACATTATTATTAAGGGTTATTAATGTTTTCGATAATTTGGCATTAGATATTCCTTCTTTTACTAAAGTTTTTTTGCGATCTTGCTTTATTTGGTCGTAATTTTCTAGTAAATTTTCTAAATTACTAAATTCTTTAATGAGCTCGGCAGCTGTTTTTGGCCCAATGCCTCTAACCCCTGGCACATTATCTGAAGAATCGCCAATAAGTGACAAGACATCGAGCACTTGATTTGGTGGAACAAAAAATTTATCAATGACTTCATTTTCTCTGATAAATCTATTTCTCATTGCATCATACATGAAAATTTTGTCATTTATTAATTGCATTAAATCTTTGTCAGATGATACAATCAATATCTCGAAATCCTGATGATATGCGTCTTTAGCTATTGTGGCAATAATGTCGTCAGCTTCATAGCCTTTTTTTTCAATTGCTTTTATATTAAGAGCGTTAGCAGCTTCTCTAATTATTGGAAATTGTGGCTTTAGATCCTCAGGGCATTCGGGGCGGTTAGCTTTATATTGTGGGTATATATCATTGCGAAAAGTTTTACTGCCAGAGTCAAGTGCAATTACAATATGAGTTACATTTAGTCCGGCAAGTAGCTTGATTATCATATTAGTAAAGCCATATACTGCGCCAACTGGAGTTTTAGAAGGGTTGGTTAAAGGAGGTAATGAATGATAAGCTCTAAAAACAAAACCATAACCATCAATTATTGCAATTTTTTTTGTCATCTAACTATTATCTAATTTTAAATTAAGTTATAATATTATTATTGAGTTTTTTAAAGTTAATTCTTAATTATAAATAATTGTTATTTTATCAATTAATATAAATAATGTATAAATTATATCATCATCCAATATGTCCTTTTTCTCGAAAAGTCAGGATTCATTTGGCAGCTAAAAAACTTAAATTTGAATTAGTACAAGAAAATTTTTGGCAAAGAAGAAGAGAATTTGTTGAAATGAATCCAACTTCTAAAACCCCGATATTAGTTGATGATAAAGAAAAAATAGCAATTTGTGATGTTAGGGCTATTACAGAATATATTGAAGAAAAGCATCAAGAAGGTCGAAATTTTATCGGCGATAATATTAAATTAAGGGCCGAATCTAGAAGGTTGCAGGCCTGGTTTAATGAAAAATTTTACAACGAGGTTTTAAAATATACTCTAAATGAAAGGTTTTTTTATCGCTATTTTTCAATAGCTCGGTCTCCAGATACTGAAATTATCAGAATTGCCAGGCAAAATTCAGAAAAGCATTTCCAATATATTGAAAAAATCCTTGATGAAAGAAAATATCTTGCAGGCAAATTAATATCAGTTGCTGATTTTGCGGCAACTGCGCAGATTTCATTATTAGATTATTTTGGCGATGTTAATTGGCTTCATTACCCTTTAATGAAAGAATGGTATAGTACTATTAAATCACAAAAATTATTTTCTGCAATTTTAGAAGATAGGCTCAGCAATCTCAAGCCTTGTGAATGGTATAGTAATTTAGATTTCTAATATGAGTAAAGCTATTGAATTAAATCACGATTTAGCGGTTAGTTTTTTGCAGAAAAATAATTATCATAATTTTACGATAAAAAAAATTGCTGGCGATGCATCTTTTAGGTCTTATTATCGAATTAAAATCAAAAATAATAGCCTAATTTTAATGTACGCACCACCAAAATATGAAAATATTGAACCTTTTATCAATATTGGCAAATTTCTTATTAATAATGGCTTTTTAGCTCCGGAGATATTAGCAATTGACAAAAATAATGGCTTTTTGTTGTTAAAAGATTTTGGTGATATTAGCTATACAAAATTTTTGACCACAAATCCTAATGAAGAGTTAAGATTATATAAAATGGCATGTGATCAATTAACTAAGCTTAATCAAATTTCATCTGATAATATTGCTCTAGACAAATATAATAATAGTGTTTTATGTAGAGAAGTAATGCTATTTATTGATTGGTATTTACCTTATAAAAAAATAAATTTTTCTTTAAAAAAGCGTCAATTATATAAAAAATTATGGTTTAAGCAATTTGATTTATTGCAACAAAATAGTAGCTATATAGTATTAAGAGATTATCATGCAGATAATCTAATGATGGTTGATATTGCTGGTAATGATAATGTTGGTTTGTTAGATTTTCAAGATGCTTTGATCGGTTCTAATGCTTATGATATTTTATCTTTACTTGAAGATGCCAGAAGAGACGTGGCTAGCAAAACAGTTAATGAAATATTAGATTACTATATTAACAGCAATAATCTTAACAAAGAGAATTTTATTACAGAATATAATATAATATCTTTGCAAAGAAATATAAAAATTCTTGGAATTTTTGCCAGATTATCAATTAGAGATGGCAAGGATCAATATTTAAAATTATTACCAAGAGTCGAGCAGCATGTAATTAATAGATTGCAATCAAAAGATCATGACTTTAAAAAGCTAAAAGATTTAATCATCAAATATCTCTAAATTCACTTTTGAGAAATAATCAACCTTTGGAAATGGGTCATAAAAATGATGAAGTAATTTTCTGAATTCTTGATATTGTGGAGATTTTCTAAAGCCTTCCTGGTGATCTTTTAGGTTTTGCCATTTAACAAGTAAGAGATAAATATTTTCTTGATCCATGGATTTGTGTAATTCATGGCTGATATAGCCTTTCATGGTTGAAATAATTTTTTGTGCTTTGTTAAAGTTTTTTTCAAATTCAATTTCTTTACCAGCTATGATATTTAATTTAGCTACTTCTAGAACAAATTTCATAAATATATAAAAGTTAAATTACTGATCTAATTTGACACAGTAAGCAAAATATGCTATAATATTATTATATAAAAGTTTTTTGTTAGGTCAATTAAACTGAATAAATAATTTTTATAAAATTTTATCTATTATTAGTGATAATATTTCATGAAAATTACTATTTACTCTTTGGCTTTTAATTTAATTGTAGTTTTTATGGCGAAAAAGGGAGTTAGTAAAAACGGAGAAAGAAAGGATGTTAACCTTGAAGCTGCTAAATATATTCTTGCTGCAGTGAGTAATAACCAAGAATTATCATTTGGTGGTATTGATATAAGTGAGACAATTCCAGATTTAGTTAATAAGAATATAGATAAACTTTTGAAAAGTGATAAAGAAAATCCATATTCTTGTGAAATGATTATGAATAGAAGAGGTTTTGGAGGTCAGGAAGCGAGTGGTTCAGAATTAGATAAAAAACTTAAAGAATTTCAAGATGAATATTTACGGTTAAAGAATGGTGCAAGTAAGCAGAGCGCTTCAACACTTCAAAATGGTGTTCTCCCTAAAGTTTTAGGTGCTGGCTCAGTTAGCAGTGAAGGTAGTAGAGGTAGCTTTGAGCGCGCCTCATCATTCACTTCTGAAGGTTCTTATAACATTTCAGATTCAAATAGCTCAGCAAAAAAAAGGGGGATAATTAGTAGAATAAAAGATTCACTTGCAAAAATATGTGGTGGCTCAAAAAAAGAAGATTCATTGCATGGTAGTGTTACTGCAGAATTTGTGGTTAATGGTGGTGAGAAGGGAGTTTTTGCTCGGACTGAAGAGAGGATGGCAAGAGATCAGGAGGCAAAGGCTACGAGGTTGGAGGAACAGCAGAAAATGAAAGAAGAAGTGTCACGAAGGCGGCAAGAATTGGAAAAGCAAAGAAAGAGAGGCGAAAGATTAGATCAAAAAGCTTTTCAAAAAAGTCAAGCTCCTGAACAAAGGGGTCCATCTATGTTTGAAGGATTAAAAAATTATTGGAGAGGAGTTAAGGCTCCTGAAGTTTTGGTAGTTCAAACTCATAGGTATGATCGGGGAGATTGGCACGTAACTTCGACAACTAAAATAGGACCTGAAGAAGTGAAAGAAGGAGCTGGAGCTGCAGTAAGAGGGGCTAAAGGTTTTGCTAAAGGGTCTGCTCAAGTTGCAGAAACTATTGGTAGAGGTGTAGGATATATGATGACTGGATGGGAAGATGCTACTGGTTCTTTAGATGCTGCAAAAGCTGCTGCTGGATTGATGGCGAGACCAGGGGGTTCGATAGGTGATAGTTTAACAAGTGTTGGAGCAGTAGCTCAATTTATGGCTCCTAGTGGACCACCAAAAATACCTAGTGGATATCAAGTTGCTGGTGCTGCGAGGTGCGGCGCTAAAGCTGCTGCAGGGTTTGGTTCTGCTACTGGTAAGTTTGCTGGAGACGTATTAAGGGTAGCTAGAGATACATCAGTGACTTTTAGTTTAGGGTCAAGATAGTAAAGTAATATGGGGTCAGACCCCAATTTTCCTAATAAGATAGTGGTGAGGGCTCAATTTTACTAAAGCTTTTGATCAATTAATTGCAAAAAATTATCTTGGCCATATAGGGCTATAAAGGATCCCATTCTTGGGCCTTGATCTTGACCTAGTAATATTTGATATAATGTTAGAAACCATTCTCTCATATTTTTTTCATAGCCATGTTTTTTGCCAATAGAAAATATCATTGTTTGAATTTGGCTGGCATCATTGATGATATTGTTATCTGCTTTTTTTATTTCATTGGCTAGATCTTGTAGGGCAAGTTTTTCTTTATTATTTGGGGTACGATATTTTTTATTAGATTTAATGAAGTCATTATAGTAATTAATGGCATTATTGATCATTTTAGTCAATAATGGGCTGGATTCTTTATGTAGATTTTTTTGATATTTTGAAATAAAGCCCCATAATATGTCATCATTTTCTGGATTACAAACTGAAGCAAGATTGAGTATTAAAGAATAGTTAATATTGAAGTTAATATTATTAACATTGCCACTATGAATATGAAATAATGGGTTTTCTAGTTTTTTTACTTCATCTAATTGATTGTAAGAATTGCTATAAGCAATATATTCATCCATGGCTTTGGGAATAACATCAAAATATAGTCTTTTGGCAGTTTTAGGCTTTTGATACATAAAAAGAGACATTGATTCTTGAGGGGCGTATTTAAGCCAATCTTCAATAGCAATGCCATTGCCCTTAGATTTTGATATTTTTTCACCTTCATTGGATAAAAACATTTCATAGGTGAAATTAATTGGTGGTTTACCTCCGAGTATTTGACATATTTTGCGATAAATTGGCTCATTTGGGGCATGATCTTTGCCGTAAATTTCATAATTAACATCAAAGCTATACCATCTGGCGCCAAAATCTATTTTCCATTGTAATTTGCAATTACCGTCAAGGATTGATATTTCTTTTTCTTGGTTATTTAAATCATAGTAAGTAACACTAGCTTTTTCTTTATTGATTGATTTAACGCCTTTATCAATAACAATACCTGATTCTTTGTCAATTGGCATAAAAGGTGAGTATGTTTTTTGACGCTCTAAGCCAAGTGTTGGTAGCATTAAATCCATTAATTCTTGATATTTAGCCATTACTTGTAGCATGGTGTCATTATATGAACCTGATTTATATTTATCTGTAGCGCTTATAAATTCATATTCAAAGCCAAATGAATCTAAAAAAGATATTAGTCGCGAATTCATATGTTGACCAAAAGATTGGTGTGTATTAAACGGGTCTGGCACAGAAGTTAGGGGTCTGCCAAGATTGGCTTTTATTAATTCTTGATTAGGAATATTATCAGGAACTTTACGTAAAGCATCAATATCGTCAGATACGCATATCATTTTAGTTTTAATATTTGGGGCAATTTTATTAAAGGCATTCATTACATATGATGTGCGAACAACCTCGCCAAAAGTGCCGATATGTGGCAGGCCAGATGGTCCATAACCAGTTTCAAATAAAACATAACCTTTTTTTGGTGTGGTTTTTTGAATTTTATTATATATTTTTTTTGCCTCTTCAAATGGCCATGATTTGGATTTTAAGAATAATTCTTGGTTCATATTATATTTTTTTTGAAAATAAGATTGCTAATTTAGTAGTATGTTTAATTAATGCAGAAAGTGGTTTAAAAAATATTAATTTATCAGCGTCATTATCATAGCCAATATCTCTATGCTCTAACTCTTCCTGGCGAAATTGGGTAATTTTATCTTTAAGCTCTTTTAAATCTTTATTGTTATTTTTGTCATGAGTTTCAAGATTATCTAGATAATCAAGCTGTTCTTGATAATGATCATCAATAACTTCTTCAACAGCAGTTGTACAAGTCATTGCTGCCTTTTTATCAATCATTGCAGTGGCAAATCCCATAATAAAGCCGCCCACCTGCCAAATTGGCTGCATTATGGTTGGTCTGATTTTTTTATCTTTGAGTAATTTATCAAAATAGTCAAAATGCTCAATTTCTTGTTGTTGCATATGTTTAATAAGTTTTAATGTTTTGGTGTCACCTTTTAATTTTAGTGCTTTTTTTTGACCTTCATAGATAATTTTTGCCCCCATTTCACCTGCTTGATTAACTCTAATCATTTCATGGATTTTTTTATTAGTCATAATTATAATAATAAAATATTATAGTAGCTTTTGAACAGGGTAATATAAAAAGACATCTTTAAAGCCATTAAAATTCAATTAAAGATGGATTTTAGTATAAAATACCAAATTAATATAATTTTATGACATTGCAAGAACATTTATCGGAGTTAAAGTCTCGCTTTATTTATATTACATTATTTTTTATAATCTCGCTTGTAATTTGCTTTAATTACAGTTTAGAAATTTACAATTTTCTTTTAAGGCCATTTATTGCAATAACCCAAAATCCAGAGCAATATCGAATGATATTTACTAGCCCTGGCGAGGCATTTTTTAGCTATTTAAAGCTATCTTTAATTGCTGCAATTTTTATATCGACACCTTTTTTCTTAACTCAAATATATTTATTTATTGCACCAGCTCTTTACAAAAAAGAAAAAAAATATTTTATTACAATTTTTATTGCTTCGCCATCTTTATTTTTTGGTGGAGCTATTATTGCTTTTTGCTATATATTGCCTTTGGCATTTGAGTTTTTTCTAAATTTTGAAAATAAAAATATCAGCCAAAATTCAGCCATGGCCCTAGATTTAGAGATTAAAATTAGTGAATATTTAAATTTTTGTAAAAATATTATTTTTGGCTTTGGGGTTGCGTGTCAATTACCAATAATATTGATATTATTATATAAAATGAATATTATTTCTCTTGAATCATTAATAAATAAAAGAAAATATTGGATATTGTCATTTTTCTTAATTGGCGCTATTTTAACTCCACCTGATATTATTAGTCAAATAATAATGGCAGTAATTATGATGATATTATTTGAGATAATGATATTTCTTTTAAAGATCACCAATAATTAATATTTAAATTAAATTTTATGAAAGATTCTTCTGAAGATTCAGGATCTCAAGATGTAAGAGGGCAAAATTTTCTTGTAGTTGGCGCAGGTATTAGGGGTCTCTTTGCTGCTTATGAATTGATAAGAAATGGTGTTTCAGGTAAAAATATCAAAATTATTGATAGCGCTAAAAATGTTGGAGGGGCAATTAACCCTGAACAAACAAAAAAAATGTCAGCAGCAGAATTTATTGATGATAATACAAATAATAAAAAATTGCATGAAATTATTAATGATTTAGAACATAAGACTAAAAGAAAAATTATTAGAAGAAAGGTTAAAGAAGATGAGAAGATATATATTGGTCGAAATCTATATTATCCAGATGATGATGTTGAAAAAGCAGTTATAGATCTTCTTAATCTTGAAAAAAATAAATGCAAAGAAGAAGTAAATAGCACTGATTTTAAAGAAAATGACAAAAAATCATTGGATCAATTATTTGATGAATGGTCTAATACAATTAAGGAGGACTTTAAAAAGAGGGGCTTAGAACCTGATAAGGTAGATAATTATTTTGATTATCTTAGAAAGTCTTATAGTACATTTAATGGAATAGCTAATAATGAAGCCAGCGCCCTTACATTTATTTTGCAAGCGCAAGTCATTAAAGATAAAGATGGTGGTAAAGATATTTTAGAGCTATTTCCTGGTGAAAAGATTTTAATAAACTCGGCTGAATTAGTTCTAGCATTAAAAGAATATTTAACAGAAGAAACAGAGGTAGAAATTGCCACAGAAACAACATTGATACCTAAAAATTGTATATATGAAGATAAAAAAAAAATAATATACACAGAAGGTGATAAGCAAAGTAATGTTATTTTTGCAATTGGTACCAATTCTATGGCAAAAATACTGCCAGACATAGATGAAAGTTTTAAAGATATTAGTAAAGAAATAGGAAAATATATAAAGCATGCAAAATGGAAAAAGGCATTTATTGAAATTAATGACCCAACAAAGGTTGAAAATTTTCCAGTATGTAATTTTGTTGATAAAAAAGTATCTGTAAATTTATGGCAAAGTGAAGCTGGAGTATTTACATTTTTTTATAGTGGTGAACTTAGAGAAGAGGATCTTGCCGCAATGTTTAATAAGGTAACAAAAGATGAAGGAATGGAATGTAGTAAAATTTTAGCCAAAGACATTGAGACTTTAAAATGGCATAATGATAAAGCTAACTGTAGCTTAGCAATTGGCATAAATGGATTCACTAAATTATTAGATTACCAAGAAGAACTTGGAAAGCGTGGAGTATATTTTGTAGATGATATAGGAGATTTGCCAAGAGGTTTTAGTTTTGGATATGTAGATACCGCAGCTGAATTTTGCGAGGTAGTTGTTAGTAAAGCAATTGATTCTAATTCGGTAAAAACTACTGTTAATAATCCAAAAGCTGAAAAATTATCTCAAACTAATCTCGAACTATTAAAATAAAATAGATTAGACCATTATAACAAAATTCATACTCAAAAATATTTAAAAAATCAAATTTCAATTAAGGACGTATTTTGATATTATTTGCAATTATCTTTAATTTAGTTAAGATTGATAATTTGCAATAGCGTTATCATTCTTATATATAACCCAAAATTTTATTAAATTTGATAAGTAGTTAATATCATTACCTTTTATAAAATAATCATTTATCTTTAATTTCAGTAATTTGTGAATTTTATCTTTTTGATTATCTCCGCTATAGGCTATAATAGGAATATCTTTAAATGAATTTCTTATTTTTTTTATGGCTTCATAGCCACTAATTTTGGGCATATTTATGTCACTAATTATTATGTCATAACTATTATTTGTAAAAAATTTATCGCATAATTCTTGACCATTTTTTGCCTCATCAATTTTAAAACCATTGCCACTTAATATTTTGGCAAGCATTGCTCTGTTAACATCTTCGTCATCGGCCAATAATATTTTTATTTGATTTGAGTTGTTATTTTGCAATTTATTAAAATCTTTAGGTATTTTATTAATCATGTGCCATTTAGCAATTGTCCGATAAATTAAATAAGATTGAGTATTGCTTTGATATATTATTTCATCGGGCATGATTTTTACATATTTATAATCATCCAATTTATTGGCGTTAAAAATAATCAGAGGCAGGCTCTTATTAAAATTTTTAACTTTTTTAATAATATTATTTATATTGTTAATATTGGCATCAATTAAAATCAGGCTATAATTATCACAGGATTTTAGCTTAGATATTAGGGTATTTTCTTTTATTAAAAAATCAGCGCTAACAGATAATTCTTCAAGGGTTTTTTTTAAATTTAATGAATTTTGTGATATTTTATTTTCTTGAAGAATTATAATATTAGTTATGTGTTTATTTTCTAATGTGCTGGTTTTTTCGCTGGATAATTTGGGAAATTTTAAAATAAATTTAGTAAATTTATTTAACTGAGATTCGCATGTAATATCGCCACCATAATTTATCATTGTTTTTTTACAAAAATCTAATCCTAATCCGGCGCCATTTTTTTTGTTAAAGCTATAAAATGAATCAAATATATATTTGATTTTATCATGGGGAATTCCTGGTCCATTATCTTCAATGATAAGTTGATGATATTTATTATTTTTAACAGCTTTTTTAAGGGAGATTTTAATATATTGATTTGGTCTTAAATTAGTGTAGTAAAGAGAGTTTTTAAGTAAATTAAAAATAACATATATAAAAGAAGCTTCGTCAACTTTTACTGTAAAATCATCATCAATATCCAATTGAATAATTTGTTTTTGGCTGTCATCTTTAAAGCCATATTGATTGATTGTTGTTAATAGTAAATTTGAAATTGAAAAATATTCTAATTTTTGCTGTTTTATTTTTTCTTTTAGATTTGATAGAATGATATCTATTACTTCAGAAGCTTTATTAGTGCAGCCTGAAATAATATTTAGGTTTTTATTAATTTCTTCAATATCTTTAGGGTCAAGATTTTGTTTAATGTTATTATCATTGGTAATAATTAGATTTCTAATTCTTGTAGCTATTAGATTAATGGCATTTAAAGGATTTCTCATTTCATGCGCAACAGAGCCGCTATATGATCTCATATTTCGTATTTTGAATTGACTTCTTTTTTCTGTTTTGTGGCATAATATAGAGCTAATTATGGCAAATAAATATACTGGTATATATTTACTTTGAAATCCATTAAATTGTGATATGGCAATAGTGTCAAAAGAGTAGAAAATCATATTAAATGCAATAGCCAAGCTAAACATAATAATAATTAACCACCAATGATATAACAGTAAAATTGCCAGATAAATTGCTGCCAAATAAGACATTAGCCAGATATCAGAAAAATTATTGGCAAATAACATAAAGGTAAAAAAAAGTGGGATAGCAATAAATAATGAAAAGAAAAAATAAATAGGAAAAATTTTAGCAAGATTTGTTGGTAATTTATGATAAAATAGCCATGGCAAAAATAATGCCGAACAAAATAATCTTAATTGGAGATTTTCATAATTTTGTGGATATATATATTGCCAAATATAGTAATATAAAGGAAATCCAAAAAGCCCTAAAATTCCAACCAAAAAAATATTATTTTGAGCATAGTTAAAAATATTAATATATTCTCTTTTAATTTTTTCTGCCATTTTTTTAAAAAATATTCTTAGTTTTAATATCTTTAAAAGCGTTAATTATATAATCAATTTTATTATATGATAATTTACTATTAACTGATAATCTTATCAAGGCTCTTTTTTTGGGAGTTGCTGGTGAGCAAAATACCGAGCCAAAAATATTGCGATCTTCAAGGGCATCTCGAAGAATTTCGGTTTTTTCTTCGGTTCCAGATTCAATTGAAACAATATGGGATTGACTAGATATTTTATAATTAAGTTTTTTTAATTCATCTCTTAAATATTTAGATTTATTTACTAGCATTTTTCTTAAATAATCAGAATCTTTAATTACTTCTAATGTGGCATTCAATCCGGCAATTTCGTAATCTAATAAAGAGGAACTAAATATTGCAGGATATGATATATAAGGAAAATATCCAGCAAATCTTTTATTACATGTAATTAACCCAGACCTGCCAGCAAATGTTTTAGCTAGGCTTATAGTAATAAAGTCAACCTGTTTTGTAAGTCCTAGCTGATTAACTAGGCCAGCACCTTTATTGCCATGAGTTCCAACTGAGTGAGACTCATCAACTATATAGATGCAATTATATTTTTGCGATAATTCAGCAATCTCAGCAATAGGAGCTATATCTCCTATGGTGCTATATAATGAGTCTATAATAATGATTCCAGAGCCATGTTTTTTTAGTAATTTTTCTAAATGGCAAATATTATTATGCATGAATGGTACAGCTTTAGCATTTGCAGCTTTAATTCCTTCCCATAGTGACATATGGGCAAAAAAATCTATATAAATTGGGGTATTATTATCTGCAATGGCCTGTAATAAGCCAACATTAGCTGCCCAACCTGACTGGCATAATATTGATGATTCATATCCAAGAAAGTGGGCCATATTTTTTTCAAATAAGTTTTTTAGGCATTGGTCATTTAAAAAAACAGCAGACATAATAACCTTATTATTATGACTTTTTATTTCTTTTAATTGTGCTTTGATGATTTTGGGGTGATCAGCTATAGCAAGATAGTCATTACTTGATAAAATTAAGGAGTCTTTATTGCTATTTTTACCAATTACAAGGTGTTTTTTATTTTTTCTAACATCAATAACATTTTCATAGAAATTATCTATTTTTTTTGTTAAGAAGTTACAATACATATGGTAATTATATTTAAAAATAGGGTTATATTTGGTAATTAATTATATTTTGTTCATCATTAATTATTGCTCAATATTGTTATTATTTATGTATAAATTAATATAATTTTATTATATTTAAAGGGATGAGTTGGGTAAAATTTTGATTAATTTATGAATTTAATCTTCATTTTCTTCTTCATCCATTTCTTTTTGAACTCTTTTGTCAATTTCATCAAGCTCATCATCCTTATCTTTATATCTTGTTATGGCATGAACTCTGCGAGATTTTAATTCGGTAAGTGCTTGTTTGCAAATATTATCAGCTGTTATATTGAAATGCTGATATAGATCTTCAGACTTTCCAGAGGCTCCGAAATCATCCATACCAATAAATATACCATTTTTACCAATATAGCGATTCCAACCCTGATATATACCGGCTTCTATTCCTATTCTAAGGGTATTATTTTTTCCTAATATTCTATTTTTATAGGCACTATCTTGTTTTTCAAATAGCTCAAAGCAAGGTATTGATACAACTCTAACAGCAAAGCCATATTTGTGGAGCTGGTTTTTTGCTTCCATAGCAATTGATAATTCAGAGCCACTAGCAATTAATATTACATCTGGATCAATATCAAGTGCAGTATTAGAGACAATATAAGCGCCATAGCTGCATGAAGCTTGATCTTTTTGATATTCACTTCTAAGGAAAGATACTTTTTGTCTGGTAAGTATTATAGCGGACGGAGCATCTTTGATCTTGAGTGCTTGCTCGTAACATCCTATTGTTTCTTGTGAGTCACAAGGGCGAAATACATATAGATTGGGAATGGATCTTAACATTGCTAGATGTTCAACTGGCTGATGGGTTGGCCCATCTTCGCCAAGACCTATTGAATCATGAGTGAAGATATATAATATTCTTTGTTTCATTAAAGCAGAGAGCCTGATGGCAGGCTTCATATAATCGGCAAAAACAAGAAAGGTACCGCCATATGGTATAAAGCTGGAGTGAAGGG